>Ga0134125_10000192_pt1 | contig 91013 bp, 102 predicted proteins | sample KB31751_FD_96464 | JGI IMG/M metagenome (GOLD analysis project Ga0134125, IMG submission 96464) | Terrestrial soil microbial communities with excess Nitrogen fertilizer from Kellogg Biological Station, Michigan, USA - KB3-175-1 | ecosystem: Environmental > Terrestrial > Soil > Unclassified ... | reverse complement strand
GTACTCGATGGTGTTCGCGCGCGTTCCGGCCGCGGCGAACCCGTGGCACTCGCGCGGCCTGGAGTTCCAGCTCCCGACGCCGGTGCCGGTGCGCAACTTCGAGCGCACGCCGGTGATCGAGTCGGGCCCCTACGAATACGGCGTGCCCGACGCCCCGCCCGTCGCCGCGCTCGGGCGGACGGCGGTGGTCGCCGGAGGGGAGAGCTCGCCGTGAGCAGCGCCGACGCTCCGATCGTCAGCCCGTACGCCGAGCTCGAGCCGCCGGAGATCCTCTCGCGCAACCTCCAGGTCGGCGCGCGCGTGATGGCCGCGGCGCAGGCGTTCGCGCTGCTCGCGTTCGTGTTCGCCTACCTCTACCTGCGCACGCTGAACAGCAACGGCGACTGGCGTCCGAAGCACGTGAATCCGTCGGCCGGGCTCGGCGTCGCGTTCGTCGCATGCCTCGTCCTGTGCGCGATCGCGTACTTCGCCGGGGTGCGCCGCCTCGGCGACGGGACCGAGCGCGGCTGGCGGATCGCGGCGAGCGCGGCGCTCGTCTTCGGCCTCGGCGCGGTCGGGCTGATCGTCGCGCAGTTCGCATCGATCCACTTCGGCCCGACGAGCGGCGGCTACGCAAGCGTGTTCGTCGGCTGGAACGCGTTCTACGCGGTGAACCTGCTGCTCGTGCTCGTGTGGCTCGAGACGCTCGTGGCGCAGTCGCTCCACACGCACACGCAGCAGGTCGCCCCGGAGCGCGGCGACGTCGGCGCGCCGTTCGCGGTGATGCGCCCGGCGGGCGACGCGTTCGCGATCGTCCTGTCGGTCGCGGTCGTGCTGGGCATCCTCGGCTACGTCCTCCTGTACGTCGTATGAGCACGCGCGCCGCTACCCGGACCCACCCGCCCCGCTTGCTGCCGGCGCCGCCGCGGGTCGCGGCCGTCCCCTGGCGCGACTACGTCGCGCTCACCAAGCCGCGGATCATGAGCCTGCTGCTGCTGACGGCCGCCGCCGGCATGTTCGCCGGTGCGCGCGGCGTCCCGGACCTCGGGAAGCTGGCCGCGCTGCTCGCGGGCGGGGCGCTCGCCTCGGGCGGCGCAAGCGCGCTCAACCACCTGCTCGACCGCGACGTCGACGCGCTGCTGGGCGAGCGCACGGCCGACCGGCCGGTCGTGGCCGGCCGCATCGCGCCGCGGCAGGCGCTCGCGTTCGGGCTGGCGCTCTCGGCGCTCGCGCTCGCGCTGCTGGCGAGCGCCGTGAACGTGCTCGCTGCCCTGCTGGCGGCCGCCGGCACGCTCGGCTACGTGCTCGTCTACACGCGCTGGCTCAAGCGATCGACGCCGCAGAACATCGTGATCGGCGGCGCCGCCGGCGCGATGCCGCCGCTCGTGGGCTGGGCCGCGGCGACGGGCGGGCTGAGCGCGCCCGCGCTGCTGCTGTTCGGAATCGTCTTCCTGTGGACGCCGCCGCACTTCTGGGCGCTTGCGCTGCTGCTCAGACGCGAGTACGCCGCCGCGGGGATTCCGATGCTGCCGGTCGTCCGCGGCGAGCGCGCGACCGCGCGCTGGATCCTGCGCTACACGCTCGTGCTCGGCGCAGTGAGCGTGACGCCGGTGCTGTGGCTCGGCGCGGGGCTCTACCTCGGCGCCGCCGTCGTGCTCGGCGCCTGCTTCATCGGGCTGGCCGTGGCGCTGCGGCGGGCAGTCACGCCGGACCGCGCAGCCCGGCTGTTCCACTTCTCGCTGCTCTACCTGACGCTGCTGTTCGCGGCGCTGGCGATCGACCCGCTGCTGTCATGACGCCGCTGCCGCTCGTGTTGCTGCCGATCGCCGACGTGACCGGGACCGGCGGCGCGAGCGACGTGACCGCTGGCGCGTGGATGACGCTCGTCCTGCCGCTCGCGCTGCTCGCGGTCGTGTTGACGTGGTGGTGGCTCGCCGCTCGGCGGGGCTGGCCGAAGCTCCCCGTCGCGCGACGCCAGGCGCCCGCCTCCCAGGCGCCCACGACTCAGCCGCCCACCGCTCAGCGCGAGCCCCCCCGACAAGATGGAGCCGCGTAGCCGCTCATCGCGCTTCTGGCCGCTCGGCGGGCGCGCGACCGCCCTGCTGCTCGCGGCGTGCGTGGCGACCGGGGTCGCGGGCGGCTTCGTGCTGCACGCGACCAGCATGCGTCCGCACGCGGCGTCCGAGACCTTCCCCGCCGCGACGGCGAACACGCTCAGCGGCGACGCGGTGTGGCCGGCGGGCGCCCGGCCGGCGCCGCCGTTCGTGCTGCGCGACCAGTTGAACCGCCCGGTCGCGCTGCCCGGCCAGCGCGGCCGCGCGGTCCTGCTCGCGTTCATGGACTCGCACTGCACCCAGGACTGCAAGCTCGAGGGGCCCGTGCTCGGCGACGCGCTGCGGCAGGCGGGCACCCGCCGGCCGGTGACGCTGCTGGTCGTCAGCGTCAATCCCTGGCAGGACACGGCGGCGAGCAGCCGCAGCGCAGCCGCGCGCTACCGCCTCGGCGGCGACTGGCACTGGCTGCGCGGGAGCCTCGCCGAGCTGCGTCCAGTCTGGCGCGCGTACGCGATCGAGGTCGTGCGCACGCCGACCGATGTGAACCACAGTACGGCGATCTACCTGCTCGACGGTCGCGGATACGAGCGCGCGGGCTTCAACTTCCCGTTCGCGGCGAGCCAGGTCGCGCGCGACCTGCGCCGCCTTGGCAGGCCGCCCACGACCTGATGTCCGCCGCGCTGGACTGGCTGCTCGCGCCGCCGTTCCTGCTCGCGGCGATCGCCGCGGCGCTGCACGCGCGCGGGGTGCGCCGCCAGCTGCGCGTGACGACCGCGGCGCGCCTCGGAACGCTGCGCTGGCGCATCGTGGCGTTCTACGCCGCGCTTGCCACGATCGTCGTCGCGCTCGACTCGCCGATCGACGACCTCGTCGACAAGCTCTTCTGGGTCCACATGCTCCAGCACGTGCTGCTGATGATGGTCGCCGCCCCGCTGCTCGTGCTGGCGGCGCCGTGGCTGCCGATCTGGAAGGGCCTTCCGCTCGGCGCCCGCAAGGCGCTCGGGAGCTGGTACGTGCGCTCGCCCGGCTGGCGGGGCGTGCGCCGCGCCGCCGGCTGGCTGGCGGCGCCGCTCGTCGCGTGGATCCTGTTCAACGCCGACCTCTGCGCCTGGCACGTGCCCGCGCTCTATGAGGTGACGCTCCACCACCAGGCGCTGCACGAGCTGGAGCACATCTCGTTCCTGCTGCTGGGCGTCGCCTTCTGGATCCAGGTGCTCGACTCGCCGCCGATGCGCGCGCGCCTCGACCTGTCGTCCGGCGTCCTCTACGTCCTGACGGCGGCGACCGCGGCGTGGGCGCTCGCGGTCGTGCTCGCGCTCGCCCCCTCGCCGCTCTACCCCACCTATGCCGAGCTCGCGTCGCGACCCGGCGGCCTCTCGGCGCTCGCCGACCAGCACCTCGCGGCCGGAGTCATGTGGGGCCCCGGCTCGGTGCCCTACGCGATCTTCGTCTTCCTCGCGCTCTATCGCTGGCTGGCCGCGGAGGACGCCGCCGGCGCGCGCTTCGACTTGCGGTGAAGCTCCCACCCGGAGATACTCGCGCCGTGACCGACTTCGCGGCGATGAAGCAGCAGGCACGTGCGACGTGGGCGGCGGGGGACTTCGACGCCGTCGTGCCGTTCATCTGGGAGGCGGGCACCGCCGCGGCCGACGCCTCGCAGTGCGGTCCCGGCGACCGTGTCCTCGACGTCGCCGCCGGGAGCGGCAACGCCGCGATCCAGGTCGCCATGCGCGGCGCCGACGTCGTCGCCTCAGACCTGACGCCCGAGCTGTTCGAGCCCGGCCGCCGCCGGGCGGCCGAGCACGGCGTCGAGCTGGAGTGGGTCGAGGCCGACGCGGAGGACCTCCCGTTCGAGACGGCGAGCTTCGACGCGGCCGTCTCGACGTTCGGGATCATGTTCGCGCCGCGCCAGTCGCTCGCAGCGGCCGAGCTGGCGCGCGTGGTCAAGCCCGGTGGACGCATCGCGCTGTGCTCGTGGCGGCCCGCGGGCTTCGTCGGCGAGATGTTCAGAACGATCGCGTCGTTCATGAACCCGCCGCCCCCACCGGAGGGACCCCCGGTCCGCTGGGGCACCGAGGAGGGCGCCCACGAGCTGCTCGACGACACGTTCGAGATCGGCTGCGAGGAGCGCACGCTGTTCCAGCGCTACGACGGACCGGTCGACGAGATGACCGACTACTTCATGGATCGCTTCGGCCCGATGGTCATGGCGCGACGCGCACTCGAGCCGGCCGGCCGCTGGGACGAGTTCCTGGAGGTCTACCGCGAGCTGACCCGCCGCTGGGACCAGGGCGAGGCCGATTCCGCGGCGCTCCCGGCCTCATACCTGCTGGTCACCGGGACCCGGCGCGCGTAGCGGGGGCGGAGGGCGGCGTCCCTGCGCCCCGTACTCCGCCGCCCGGATCCCCGAGAGCTCGGCTGGTCGCCATGGCGCTCGAGCGTGAGGCGCGGGGGTTCCTGCCGGCTGCCGGGCGCGCACCGCTGGCGCTGTACGACCTGGGGATCGCGCTTGCGATGCGCGAGCGAACCTTCCGCGGCCGGCTGATCGACCAGGTGCTCGACGGCGACCCCGCCCCGCAGGTCCTCGACATCGGCTGCGGGACCGGCACGCTCGCGATCGCGCTCGCCGCGCGCGGCGCACAGGTGCGCGCCGTCGACCCCGACGAGCGCGCACTCAGCCGCGCCCGCACCAAGCGAGGCGCGCAGGCGGTGCGCTGGCTACGGGGGGACGTGCGCGAGCTGCCCGCCGAGCCGGCGCAGGTCGACCGCGTCGTCTTCTCGCTCGTGCTGCACCATCTCGACGACGCGCTCAAGGCCGTCGCGCTCGCTCACACACGCCGCGTCCTGCGCCCCGGCGGCCGGGTCCACATCGCCGATTGGACGACGCCAGGCGACCCGCTGATGCGATTCGCATTCATGGGCCTGCAGCTGATCGACGGCCGCACCGGCACGGCCTCGCTCGCCCGCGGCGAGCTCGCCGGCATGCTCACCAGCGCCGGCTTCGCCGACATCGTCGAGCACGACCGACTCCGGACACCGTTCGGCCGCCTCGCACTGCTTCAAGCGAGCGTCTGCACAATTCCGGCACTCAGCGCACCGCTGCCCATGGATCGAGCACGGTGATACCTGTTCCTTCGAAGTCGCGAACATTTCGCGTCGCGAGGTCAGTGCCGTGGCAGCGACAGATCGCGGCGATCTGAGCGTCGGAGACACTGACCGGCCGGCCCTGGCGCTCCCGGTCGGCCACCAGATCGGCGTAGTGCTGGGCCGCTGCAATGTCGAACGGCAGCACACGACCCGCGAAGTCCTCGCGCACGAGGGCAGCCACCGCCGCAGCCAGCTCGGTTTTGCGCGCACCATCCGCTAGCCGCGCAACGCCGTAGAGCAGTTCGGCGACCGTCACGGCAGTGATCGCCAGCACGCTCGCGTCCTGCTCGTCAACCCACCTGACCACACGCGCCACCGGCCGTCTCCGCATCAGCTCGGAGAGGACGTTCGTGTCGAGGACGATCATGCCCGCAGATCAGCGGCACGCGGCAACTCGCTGCGAGACGGCAGATCGAGCTTGTCAGCTCTGAGCCCGGCGAAGCGCTCATGGATCCGGCTACCCAGCCGATCGTGCACGCCGGTTTCACCGACCAGGGTCGAGCGCAAGATCGCCCGAGCCTCCGCCTCCATCGAGCGACCGTTCTCCGCCGCCCGCACCCGCAAGCGCGCCTTCAGTCCGTCATCCAGGTTTCGCACCGTCAGCGTCGACATCTCCGCTCCGATCAAGCATTGCATTCACTGACAGCAATGCTAGCAGCACTCGGATTCATCCCAGTCGTCGACCGGCCCGCGCGGTCGCCCGATCTCGGCAGGGACGCTCTCCATCGGCGGGCGTTTGTCGCGTGGGTGGTGCGCGTACCAGCGGCCGTACCGTTCGGCGAGCGGAGCGGCGCTGAGCCCGTGGAGGAAGACCGACAGTCCGACGGTCAGGTAGATCGCGAGGACGATCTGGTGCTCGTGAGCCGTTTGCGACTCCTCGACGAGGATCACCGCGAACACGATCGACGCCAGCCCGCGTGGGCCGAACCAGCCGAGGAACGCGACTGTAGGCGCGCGAGCGCGTGACCCCCACATCGCGATCGCGACCGGAACCATCCGAACGACCGTGAGGCTGAGAGCCGCGTAGAGGGCGAGGTCCCAACGCAGCTCACCCAGCGCCGGGCCGAGCAGGATGGCCCCGAAGAGTACGAACGTCACGCCGCTGAGCACGTTCCCGACCTGCTCGGCGAGCTGGTTGAGGTCCCCCGGGTCCCGTCCGAGCGTCAGGCGGAACGCGATGCCGCCCACGAACGCCGCGATGAAGCCCGACCCGTCGAGCGCGCTCGCGATCCCGTATGCGAGCGCGGCGCCGGCAGCCGGGATGACCTGCCGCCATGCAGGTGCGATCAGGTCTCGACGGCCCGCTTGGATCACGATCGCCGCGATCAAGACTCAGGCCACGACGCCGCCGAGCACGCCGTAGCCGATCTCCTCGAACAGCAACGTGGCGGCGCCGCGACCTCCCGCGATCTCCGATCTCACGTCGGCGGCGGCCACGGCGGCGAACAGCAACGGCACGCAGATCCCGTCGTTGAGCCCGCTCTCGACATTCAACTCCTGCCGGACGCGCTGCGGGACGCGCGGGTTGGTGACCACCGCTTGCCCGAGCGCAGCGTCGGTGGGCGCGAGTGCCACGCCCAGGATGAGCGCCTCCTCGATGCTCAGCTGGCCGAAGAGCGTGGCAGCCGCCACGGTGCCGAGCGCGATCGTCAGCGGCAGGCCGATGCCGAGCAGGCGCAGCGGTACGCCGACCCCGCGGCGCAGTTGCCTGAGGTCGATGCGCGAGGCGTCGCAGAACAGCACGAGCGCCAGCGTGGCGTTCGCCAGCGCTCGCGTGGTCGAGCTTGTGCTGGAGACGTCGATCTCGTCGAGCAGCTTGGGTCCGACCAGCAACCCGATGACCACGAACACCATCGTCGGCGTGACCGCGGACCCCGACAATCGCCGCGAAATCGCGGCAACGGCGAGCAGCGCAAGCGCCACGATCGCAAGTGACCACTCAGCCACACCGACCGTCCGTAGACGTCGCCCCGGTCAGGCGCCGTCCGTCTCGACCGCGATGCGGCCGGACCTGGCCGCGTCGGCGAGCGCGCCATAGTCAAGCTCGTTCTGGTCCGCGTAGCGCGCTGAGAACTCGGCGATGGCCCGATCGAAGCTGTCGCCCTTGCCGAGATAGGCGGCGATCGCGACCCGATCGCCGGACCGGGCGTGGGCTCGGGCCAGCGTCCAGCCGCACACCCGCCCGTATGCCTCCAGCCCCTTCGGCGCCAGGGCCCCGACGTCGATCGAGCGCTTGCCGTCCCGGAGCTGGCGCACGTAGAAGTCCCGCTCCGCCTCCATGTCGTCCAGGCCGAACGCGGGAAGCCAGCCGAGGAGGATGTCGCTGGCTGCCTGCATCCGCCACTGCCCCTCGACCACCCGCTCGCCATGATTGCCGAACTCGCTCGCCCCGGCGTAGGACTCGAGCACTGAGGCGTCTGCCTCCTTGACCTGCAGAAAGAGCGGGTCCTGACCGTCGCGGCCCATCATCAAGGCCACCCAGTCGCGGGTGCCGACGCTCCCGACCCCGACCACCTTGCGGGCCAGATCGACGAACCGGTAGCCGTCGAAGAGATGGCGACGGTCCCCCTTGAGGCTCTCGCGGTAGCGCACGAGCAGCTCCTGGATCCGCTCCTCGAGCTGGTGGCGTTGATCGTCGGAGACCAGCTCGCGGGCTGGGACGAGCAAGGGTGGATCGCTGATGATCCGCGGCTCGCCGTCGACCTCGTGCACGAGCCGGTCGAACGCCTTGAGGCTGTTCTTCGCTTTCGCCTTCGCCGCAGCCTTGTCCGCTGCCTTAGGACGGCGGCGCGGGTCTCCTTGGGGCTAAAGTTGCGATCGCGTCCCGCGATCTCGAAGCTCGCCGCGAAGCGCTTGACGTCCCACTCCCAGGGCCCGGGAAGCGTGTAGTCGAAGTCGTTGACGTCCAGGACGAGGCGCCGATCGGGGGCGGCGAAGATCCCGAAGTTAGAGAGATGGGCGTCGCCGCACAGCTGAGCTCGCAAACCGGATTGCGAGGTCTTGGCGAGGTCCATCGCCATGATCGCGGCGGCGCCGCGGAAGAAGGCGACCGGCGAAGCCGGCATCCGCCCGTAGCGGATCGGCACGAGTTCTGGGACACGGCTCTTGGCCTGGTCCACGAGCACCTCGACCGGGTCCCGCCGATCGGCCCCTGGCTCCCACTCCGCATGGCTGGAGCGGGGCGCATCTACAAGTGCTGCCTTTCCTGCCGCGCGGCCCTTCGCGGCTGCATCGGTGTCCGTCTTCGTCGCCAGAAGTAAGTCGTTCCCGTCCGACCGGCTCGCCACACCTCATCGACGTCGCGCGCCAAGCCGCGCACAGACCTTGCAGTGGCAGTGAACGACTCTTCCTCGATCACGTCATCGAGGTCGCCGAGATGCTCCACGAGGCCGGGTTCGATGACGGCCGGCCCACTACCACGCATCGGTGGAGATGATCGCGTCCGTCCAGCCGGGTTCGCCCTTCGAACCCGCGACCTTCGGGTTATGAGCGGAAGCGCCGACGACGTCGCCGCCGCGGTCGAGAAGCTCCGGCGCGAGCGCTCGATCGGCCTCAGCGAGGCCGTCAACGACCTCGTCCGCGCCGGCCTCGTGCGCGAGCAGTCGACCGCGCCGTTCGTGCAGAAGACGCACAACCTCGGCGCCGGGATCGACTACTCGAACGTCGCCGACGCGATCGAGACGCTCGACGGGCCAGCAGCCCCCTGATGCTGCTCGACGCCAACCTGCTCCTCTACGCCGTCCACAGAGGAGCCGAACAGCACGCCGCCGCCCGCGAGTGGCTGACCGAGCAGCTCAACGGCTCGCGCCGCGTCGGCATCCCCTGGGCAAGCCTCGGCGCCTTCCTGCGCATCTCGACGCACCCGCGCGCGTTCCCGAGACCGCTCTCGCCCGCCACGGCCTGGGAGCGCGTCACCGACTGGCTCGCCGCACCCGTCGCCTGGATCCCCGAGCCCGGCCCCGAGCACGCCCGCATCCTCGGCGACCTGATCGCCAGACACGACATCCGCGGCGGCCTCGTCCCCGACGCGATGCTCGCCGCGCTCGCGATCGAACACGGCCTCACCCTCCACTCCACCGACACCGACTTCGCCCGCTTCACCGAACTGCGCTGGAAGAACCCACTGCGCGGCGTCACGCCTTAAGTCGGCGGCGACGCAGTCTGCGGGCCGGCTCGCCTCAACCGTCTGCTGCGGTCAGAGGCCGCGTCTGCGCGCGTCCTCGCTGAGAGCGCGGGCGATCTCTGTGGGCTCGGTGCGTCGGCGCAACTCTTCGAGGTCTCGGTCGTGCTGCTGGGCCTGACGATAGACGGCGTCCTGGAGCCCCTCGACGACCGACTCGAGGCGCTCCACGCGCGCTCTCAGCGCTTGTTCTTGCTGCGATGCGCGTGTGGGGCGGCGCCACGCACGGACCACCTGACGCAGGCGCCGACTCATACGGGCGATCCGAACGACATTCGGGCTTCCCTCCGCGCAGTCCATGAGACGTGCGATCCGTTCAGCGCCGCCACATGCTCGACCGCAGCCAGCGCCAGGCCATCTGACCCTAGCAGCGCGGTGAGGTGCGGCAGCGGTGGCTGCTACGCTGGACGTTCAAGCTGGATCGCAACGATCTGGCACAGCCGTGCCAGCGCTCGTCGTCGTTGCCTCACCCGCACCCTCCTCGTTCGCAGCACATGACCGTGGAGGAAGACCATGGCGACAGGAACCGTGAAGTGGTTCAGCGACGACAAGGGCTTCGGGTTCATCACCCCCGACGACCAGTCGAAGGACCTCTTCGTCCACCACAGCTCGATCGTCGGCGACGGCTACCGCTCACTCGCCGAGGGCGCGAAGGTCACCTACGACTCCGAGCCCGGGCCCAAGGGCCCGAAGGCGATCAACGTCCAAGCTTCGTAACCCGCTCCGCCGCGAGCTGACGGCACCCGCGCCCGACGTGAGCCGGCGCGGGACGCCGAGCCGCCGAAATCTGCAGCGCTGCGGTCGGCGTCGCTCAGCACTCCGAGAGCGATCTCTCGCAATCCGGCGTCGGCCCACCGCCGCGGCACCCTCCGCGGACACAGCTTCATGAAGACCATCCCCGCCTCCGGCCGCCCAGCGCAGCTCGCCCAATGCCACACGCGAGCGCCATTCGCATCCGAGCGCTCCGCTGCTCGCCGCGGTGCTCGCCGTGATCCGGCGCGACAAGCGAGCAGATCACGCGCAGCCGAAACGAAGCTGAGGGTGCTCGTGCGCCAGACGCCGCGGGTGTGCCGGACCTGCCGAGCACCGCTCGCGCGCCAGGCGACCGCTGCTGGCGATGCGAAACCCACCGGCCTCCGGCGGCAGGACGTCGACCCGATCTGCGCGTGATCTCCGGCGGCACCGCGCCCGGCGCCGTGAACGCTCAGATGAGGAACAAAGTCAGTTGACGTGCGCCGTTCCGCCCGGCCACCACTCGTGCCCGCGCGCACAGAAGGCGAGCAGGGCCGGCTGATCCGGATCGTTGAAGCCGGAACCAGCATCGTCACGGGGTCGTCTCCGTCCCACCTCGGGCTCGCCGCAGATCGGACACCTCGACCGATCCGGCTCGTGCTCCTGCTCCACGCGATCGTCGTCCCGAGTCACCAGACCATTGTCGCCGAGCAGGCAAGCTGAAATCGCACCATGCGCAGTCGAAGCTAGACCTCGAACCAGACGACCGTCCGCGGTCCCTGCTGCCAGACGCCCCACGAGCGTACGACCGAGTCCACGAGCCACAGGCCCCATCCGCCGTCTGCGCCTGCGCTCGTCGTCGCCAATGGAGTGAACGGCTCGCCGCGCGCGGCGACCCAGACGCGCACGCGTCTGCGGCCACAAAGCGCCCCTACCTCGATCTCCTCGTCGTCAGTCAAGCGGCCGTGCACGAGCGCATTGGTCACCAGCTCCGAGACAGCCAACATCGCCGCCTCGCACAGATGGGCGGGCACCGTCGCCCCGGCCCACCAACGCGCCTGCGCAGGCGCATCCCGCGTAGCTGCGAACGACGGCACCGCTCCCTCCTCGCTCGCGCTCACGCAGCACGCCATACCGCTAGCGCACCACCGACCTGTCACGGGTACCCGCCGCCCCGCGTGCGAAACCGCCACACGGAAACCCACCCGGCCATCAAGCATCCTCAGCTGAGGAAGCGGGTAACGCTGCGCAAGCGGGTGAAGGACGACAAGCAGTACGAGGCCCGCACGGAAATGGCATGAGCAACGAGACTCGCCGCAAAGATCTACGCTGCTCGCCGATGACGAATTCCCCGCTCTTCGACATCGAAGCCTCGTCTGAGGGCGGCGTGGCACGGATAGCCGTGAGCGGCGAGCTGGACATCGCCACCAGCCCTCGACTCCATGCCGCTCTCCAGCAGCAGCCCGAGGCAGCAGCCGAGATCGTGCTCGACCTCACGCGGGTCTTACCGACTCGACCGGCCTGCGCGCGCTGCTGCAAACCCACGACGCCGCCCAGGACCGCCGCCGGCCGCTCACGATCCTGCCGAGCGAGATCGTGACGCGCGTGATCCGGCTGACCGGTCTCGCCCAACGCCTGCTCAACGGGTCTAACGATCCCTCGCGCACAGCAAGCGGAACCAGCCACTAGCAACTGACCGCGAGCCGGTCGGCACCACCCCTTCCGTCCGCTTGACGGTTACCGCTGCGAGATCCTGGAGCGCCCCGCGGGCTGAGCGCGCCGCGCGGCGTCAGTCGACGCGGCGGTTGCCGAGTCTGGTGACCGCCTCGGGGTCGCGGTGGTCGAAGAACAGCGACGCGCCGGTGTCGAGGTCCGCGATGCGCGCCATCTGCTCGTCGGTGAGCTGGAAGTCGAAGATGTCGATGTTCTCGCGCATCCGCTCGGCCCGGACGGACTTGGGGATGACGACGACGCCGCGCTGGATCAGCCAGCGCAGGACGACTTGGGCGACCGACTCGTGACGAACAGCTCGTCACGGGGGATGCCGCTGCTGGCGATCGCCCGACCCACGGCCTCCTCGTTGCCATAGGACGCGGCGGTGTCGAGCGAGCGATAGCCCGCGGCGAGCGCGTCGGTCACAGCCTGCTCGGTCTGGTCTGCGGGGATCTGGAAGACGCCGAAGCCGAGGATCGGCATCACGACGCCGTTGCTGAGCGTGATCTGCGAAATCGCACGGGTCATGGAAGCCTCTATGCCCCTTGGGCTCCTAACCCAGCCGGCCCACATGTACTCGGGTTTTCCGTTTGCGCGAAGACGGCGATCGCGACTTCCCGGCACACCAGGCACACACCGTACCCGCTGGCGACCCCGTCATCGCCGAGGTGCATCAGCAGCGGGCTGCTACTGTGAGCGTTCAAGCCGGATCGGGAACCCCCGCCCGGCACACCAGTGCCAGCGCTCGTCGTCGTTGCCCCACCCGCATCCTCCGCGTCCGCAGCACACGACCGTGGAGGAAGACCATGGCGACAGGAACCGTGAAGTGGTTCAAGGACGACAAGGGCTTCGGGTTCATCACGCCCGACGACCAGTCAGACGACCTCTTCGTCCATCACAGCGCGATCGTCGGCGACGGCTACCGCTCGCTCGCCGAGGGCACGAAGGTCACCTACGACTCCGAGCCCGGGCCCAAAGGCCCGAAGGCAATCAACGTCCAAGCCTCGTAACCCGCCCCGCCACGAGCTGACGGCACCCGCGCCCGACGTCAGCCGGCGCGGGACGCCGAGCCGCCGAAATCTGCAACGTCGGCGTCTGGATGCGAGCGAGCGGCTTCGAAACCTCTCCCAGGTCGTCGGGCGAGCGACTACCATCGGGGGTGAGGTTCTTGTCGCGCTGGCGCCACCGCTCCCGGCCAGCGTATGGCCGACCTCTCGCGGAGCGGATTGAGGAATCCTCATGGACCGGACGTTCACGTCCCGCAGGCAGAAGCTCCTGGCCGAGCAGGTTGCCAGCTACGGAGTCGAGCAGCGGCGCCTGAAGGCGGAGGCAGCAGATCGTCGTGCGGCCGCAGAACGACGCGCCGCCGACGCGAAGACCGAGCTCGACGTGCCGGCGAGATCCGCACACCGACGATGATTGAGGACGATCCGCTCGATCGTGACGCGTCTCGCGCGGCCCGAGCGGGTCTGAGACCCACATCGTCGAACGAGCGGCGCTCCTCGCAGAGGGCCCTGACTGCGCGCAGATCGAGGGGTGGATCCTGAGAGTGGGTAGCGAGCCGTGCGGCGCTGCGAACGTGTTCCGGGGTCGCGGCCTGCATGCGGATCGCGCGGACGCGCGCTCCCCGACCGGTGTCGCACCCTCCCGCTACCCGCTGCCCACGAGCGCGCTCGCCGCGAAGACCGCGTGCGCAGCCGATCCGCTCGACGACGGGACAGTGGAGGTGACGGGACTCGAACCCGCTGGTCCCGAACAGACCGGCGCCATGCGCCGATAGCCGGGCATACCTGTCGCCCCCTGGAAGGGCACTGCCTTACCGCGCATTCTTCCCGGGCAGCCCGTGGCCGCAGCCCGGGCAGACGCGCGTCATGACCGGCATCACGTGCGCCGCGTCGTCGAGCTCGTAGTAGCGGCGGTGACGGTCGCGGCCATAGACTTGGAGCTCACGTCCGCAGACGCAACCGAAGCGAGTCGCCGAGGCAGACGAACCTCCGGAGACGGCCATCGGGCATCACCTCCCCGACTTGCCGCTGCCGCCCTCGTCCAACCAACGGTCTGCCGCGAATGCGTCGGAGGCCGCGTTGCGGTCGGCGGCGCTCCCTGCGGCAGACAATGACGCCGAGACGTCGCCGACGTGCGCGGACAGCACGTCATTGGTCAGGAAACGGGACCCCATCAGCGACGCAAGGTCGCTCACGGCTTCCAGCGGGCGCCCGCACAACGGGCACCTGTCCTGCGCTGCGGTGATCGCGACGTCGAGTCCCGAGCGACGGATTCTGCAGCGCGAGCATTTGAACCAGGGCATGACCTGCCCCTTCCGTTGATGTCCTCCAACAGTAGCACGAACGAAAATTCATGAAATGAATGTCAGATATTCTTCGCGCGATGGCTCAGTGGACCTTCCTCAGCAACCACGCCCAGGTGCTCCTCTGCGTCGCCGACGATCCGAGCAGCCGCCTGCGCGATATCGCCGAGCGCGCCGGAATCACCGAGCGCGCGGCGCACCGCATCGTCGACGAGCTGGTCGAGGCCGGATACCTGACCCGCGAGCGCCGCGGCCGCCGCAATCACTACACGGTCATCGAGCACCTGCCGCTGCCCGATCCGCTCGTGCGCAAGCAGCGGGTCGCGGACCTGCTGCGGCTGCTCGCGCCGGCCTGAGAGCGGCGGCGATGCGGCGACCGTCCGACGCGACGCGCACCTTCCTTCAAGGCTTTCCAGAGTCACACGTCAGATCGACGTGCTCGTGCGCGGCGAGGCGTTCGGCTTTCCCGTGCTTTCGGGCCGCGCACACGATCGCCGTAGCAGGCACTCGTGAGGCGAGAACCATCTGCGTCGCGCGGCGGTGGCCAACAGTCCCGTGCGGTCTACCGTCTTTAGGAACGGCTCTGGAGGAAATCTCGGGAGGAAGTTGCTCTCGCCGCCCGATCCGTTAACGTAGAAAGCCCTGATTTGCAGGGCTTTCTTTCATAGCGGGGGCGGGTTTTGGACACCAACCCGCGACCGGGTATCGGTTCGTGGTCGTGCGGGAGTTGGTCTGATGCCGAGCGCCATGCGAACCCTGTACAGGACGTTACGATCCGTGTAGGGTGGAAGTCATGGCTAGCCGAATCAATCTCTCGCTCGACCCGGAGTACTCCGAGAAGCTCTCGCGGCTTGCCGAGCGGATGCACCTCCAAGAGGGCACGCTCGCCAAGTCCCTCCTGTCGACGGCCCTCGACGGTGCCGACCCCGACGCCGCACACATCGTGCAACTCCTCGACGGCATTCCCGGCGCCTACAAGCGCACACAAGAAGGCATCACGCAGGCCCGGCGCGGCGACGGCATCTTGCTCGACGACCTCGCATAGTCGTTGCCCCGCGTCATCGTCACGCCGCGCGCAGTCGCCGACCTCGGTGAGCTGATCGAGACGCTCGGCCTGCCCGCCAACGCCATCCGACGCGTTCAGGCCTCACTGCGCATCCTCGAACGCTTCCCGCTCGCCGGCCGCGCGCTAACCGGCGCCTGGGAAGGCACCCGCTTCCTCATCGGCCCCTGGCCCTGGCTGATCCTCATCTACCTCCACGACGAGCAAGACCACGCCGTCTACGTCGTCGCCGCACACGACGGACGCGGCTCCTCCGCAGCCACCAACGCCCGCTGACGCGTCGCAGGAAACGCGTTCCGTCGGACAACCGTCACCGACATCTCATGAGCGGCAAATCGCTCAGAGTCCGAGCCACGTCTGACCTCGCGCAGAAGACGCGGACAGACGACAGCTTCGAAGTGACCGTCAAACAGGCCATCGACCAGACGCGCGGGCGGACTCGGATCGTTGCCGACGATGCCGGACAGCAGCGCGCTGGCGTCTATGACGACCCGCGTCAACGCTCGCGACGTGCTTCGTGCACAGCTTCAACGCCGACACGAATCGCCTCGTCCTCAGGAAGATTAAAGCGCGAGCGAATGCGGCGGATCGCGCTCATCCCGAGCTTGCGGTGGGCGAGGTCTTCAAGCAACTCCCGATCGGGCTTGCCCGGTGCCTCGGCGCGCAGCGCTTCGAGCAGTTCAGTGTCGATGCCGACCATCGTGACGGGCTGCTTGGACATGGAAGGAGCGTAGCGGCGGACTCGGCGCGATCCAACCGGCGAACGCGCTCAGCTCGCGGCGGCCCGAGTTCGACGGTGCGGGAGGTCGCTCACGTCGTCGCGATGCACATACCGAGAGGGTGTGCCGATCGTGGATTCCCCGCTGCGGTGGCAGATCGCCTTGTACCAGAACGCCATCTCGCCGAAGCGTTCGGGAGCCATCAGGAAGGCCACCCACGCGTCCCGCTGCTCTTCGACCGGCGGCGAAAGGTCAGCACCGGCCTCCGCAAGGCGCTCGAGCTGTTTCAGATAGCTATCCGGGAGCTCGTCGAGCCGCTTGAGCGCGTGCTCGTGTATGGACGATCCTTGCGCCAGCAGCTCGTGCTCAAGCCGCCGCCCGACGTGCTCCACGAGCGCCGCGACGATCTCCTCCTGAGACGGGTTCCTCCAGTAGCGACGCTCGATTGCCTGCTGGAGAGCCGCGTCGACGATCGGTTTCAGCGCGTCATGGCTCGCTTGGTCGAGTCCCGGCGTCGGTGAGAGCTGCTGCAGCGCGTGCGGCCAGCGCGTGCGTCGGCATGCCGAGCACAGCATCTGCTCGTCTCTCCCGGTAAGGATGCGTGCCCAATCCTCGGGATCAATGTCGCGCTCGTCGTCGAGCGCGACGCCGCAGACCGCTGTCGGCTCGTCGCCCGCAGGCCAGGTCAGGAGATGCGCCGTTCCGTTCGCGACCCCGAGCCAGCCCGCGCTCTCGGCATCGGGCAGAACGCGCAGTGCCACGAGCACCGGACCGGTGAACGCAAGCATGAGCTTGGCGGCGACGCGGTCTCGGAAGATCTGCGCCGCCGGCGAGCTCGGAGCATCCCGCAGCGTCCGCAAGACCACATCGAACTCACGACTGCGGTCCAAGGAGAACCGGGAAACCTTGTCGAACTCGTCGAGCATCGACTCGGCCAATACCGGGAGATCGTGCCGATCCCAGTCGATCAGACGGCTGGCACTCGAGTACACGCTGGCAGGCCGCTCTTCGTGCAGGCTCGCGCGAAACAGCTCCGCGAACGCACGTGCGGCGTATTCGCGCTCCCGCTGGTCGGGAGTCTTCTCATAGCAGTCGTAGAGACCGCTCACCTCGTTTGCGGTAATAAGAGCGATGACGTCATCGAAGCCGGGACAGGCACCGCGGTCGGGCGCGCGAACTCCCGTGCCCTGGAACAGGAGCCACAGCTCCTCACGGCGGTTCTCGACCTTGCGGGCGGTATCGAAGGTCTTGAGGTACTTGAGAAGCCGTCTCTCGTCACGGTGCTGTCTGGATGCGAAGAGATCACTCACCGGGACGCGCTTGAGCGAGTCGTCGTCAGCGTGCTCCATCAGAACCTGGAGCGAGAACCCGACAGCGGGTGGTTCCTCCGACAGCCGCAGGAGCATCCGGCTCAGGTCGTGGCGAGCGTCAACGAGCACCTCGTAGTCGTCGAACGACTCCTCGGCGAAGCGGCGCTCGTCGGCGGACAGACCCCAGGCGACTGATACGTATCCCGCGCTTCGCGAATACAGCGAGGGCCCGGAGAACAACAGCTCACCTGGCCTTGTGTATCGCGCTCCGTCCGCGAAGCAGCCGGCGGCCACGTAGCTACGCTCCCGCTCCGAGATCCGCTGGAGGGCGGCATGCGCAGAAGCCCGCTTTTCCATCAGGTCACTGAGGATCGGGCGCAGATGATCAGGCGACGCGTCGAGAACCTCGTCGGCGATCGCTAGAAAGGCCGGATAGTTCGACGGCACCCAGGGCTCAGCGCCTGAGCGTTCGAGCTGGAACGCCGCCATCCGCGCGGACTCAAGGAACTCGCGAGTTTTCACGCGCCAGATCCTAGCTCCGGCCCGAAGCTCGATCGCGCGATCCAAGCATCGGTCAAGCGCACCCTGACGAAACAGCGCCGCTTCGCGACGCCTCGTCCACCCCTCGCCACTGCAGCTCGAACGAAAAAAGCCTGCATTTGCAGGCTTTTTTCATAGCGGGGGCGGGATGTGGACGTATTTCCCCGACCGCGGCTACCGTTTTGTGGAGGTCCGGGATCTCCCGTCGTGACGGGCGCTCCGGGGAGCGCCATCTCCGATGCACGCACGCGGGGCCTGGGCTCCTATCGGCTCCAGCTCGGTGTCTGTGCGTCGCGGGCGAGCAGGCGGGGCCGGCCGCCGTGCCAGGGCAGCGCGACGACGTTCGCTTCGGTGCCGGCCGGGTTGGGCTGCACGCCGAGGATCGTCGTGCCGTCGCGCGAGATCGCGACCCCGTCGACGCTGCGCCCGCCGGTCGCGCGGGATGCCTGCTCGATCCGGTGCACGGCCCCGGTGCCCGCGTCGATCGCGACCGCGTAGCCGACCCCCAGGCCGTGGAAGGCGGCGAGCAGCCGGTGCCCGTTCGCGGACCAGCCCGTCGGCACGAACCCGAACATCCGAGCGCCGATCGCTGCGCGCGTGAGGCGGCGCATGCCGGAGCCGGATGGCTTGACGAGGTAGACGTCGTCCTTCGGGATGCAACCGTGCGTCGAGCACCGCCGCTCGCGCACGAACGCGATCCACCGCGGCCCCCACACCGGCCACATGGCGTCCCCCGTGCGAGTGATCCGCACCGGCCGCCCGCCGGTCGCGGGCGCACGGTAGACGTCGTCGTGCGGCCGGCCCGAGCCCGCCGGCTGCGTCGTGACCGTCCAGGCCAGCCACCTGGCGTCCCGGCGAGAAGCTCACCCCCTCCGGCAGCCCGGGCGGCGCGATCGCATGGACCGCGCCGCTCGCCAGATCGACCGTCACGATCTCAGCTGTCTGCGGGCGCGTGCGCGTCGGCACCGTCAGCAAGGTCGTCGCGATCCGCCGGCCGTCCGGCGACCAGGCCGCACCCGTACCGCCGCCCAACAGCAGCCGCGGTCGGCCGCCCGCCGCCGGGACGACCATCAGCCGCGGCGTGTGGTGCGCGCCCGGCACGTCGTATGCCACCAGCCGCCCGTCCGGCGAGATGCTCGGACCCGCACCCGCCACGAGCCGATGCGCGCCGCGCCCGTCGTCGCGCGCGACCCAGATCACCGGATGCTCGGTATGGATGCCACGCACGAACACCAGACGCGCACGCGCTGCCGGCGCGAGCACCGCGCCGGCCAGCACGACCGCCCCGGCGAGCACCGTCATCCGCCACCAAGCGCGTATCCCTGCCATGCGACCACGCTACGAGGCCACGCATGCCCCCAACATCCGGAGCAACGACTGGCGAGGCTCCGTACCTCCCCGTCGTAACGCGAACGCCGCTATGAGCCGTTCGGCCGCGCTCGGCCGGTGCGGTGAGGCGCGAGCGTGAGGGACGACGACGAACGGCCCGGCCGGGTCTGCCAAATCGCTCGGGCGCTACTGAATCAGGAGCTGTCGGCAGATCCAAATAGTCTTTCTGTGAACCCGACGTTGGAGAGCGACGGCGCATGCCCCCACGGATGTCAACACTCGAGCAGTCCATCATCAGCCTGAAGGCACGACGAGCCGAACTCGTCGCTGAGCGCGCCCGGATCGACGACGAGCACTCCCGCATCGAGGCGGCCCTCGCGGCCGTTGGCGCGGTCCCAGCTCGCTCAACGATCGCGCGTTCTCGCACCAGGAAGCCGGGGCCTGCTCCGGGAGCACGCCGGGCGCCGCGCGGAGCCAACCGCGCGAAGATCCTCGCGGTGGCGAGCGACAGCGCCAAGACCGTCGCCGAGATCGCGACCCTCACAGGCGTCAGAAAGACGGTCGTCGCCACAACCGTAAGCACGCTCACCAAGCGCGGCATGATGCAACGCGATGGAGCGGGATACAGAACCGTCGCGGCGAACACGGCGCCGAGACCGCCGAGAAGACGCGCAGCCCGGCGTTAGCCCGGCTCCTCAGCGGTGCGGAGACGCGCAATGCATCGGGCATGCGCAGAGCGCTGACGTTCAGCATCGTCGTCGGAGCAGCGGTACTCGCTGTCGCTCTTGCGGTTGTGCTCGCACGCACGAACACGAATCACCCCAGCGTGAGCGAGAGTCCAGGCGTGAGCGATTCGGGCGGCAGCTCCAGCGGGAGTGTCGGCTCCGATGGCGCCGCGTCGTTCGTGGGAACGGCAAGCAACGCGGTCATCTTCATCCAGTGGACGCGCGCGGGTTCGAACATCTCGGGTGCACTGCAGCAGTCGATCCTCAAGTCGCCGGCGGGGTCGGGAATCGACTCGCAGGCGATCGCGTTCACCGGCACGATCGCAGGCAACGGTCTCACGCTCCAGCTCAACGAGGGGCTCGGCTCGGTCACGTCGCTGACCGGCCAGCTTTCGGGCTCGGGGTTCAGCCTCACCTATCCGGGCAGCGGGCAAGGGTCGCTGATCACGATCGACTTCCAACCTGGCCGCCTCCGCGAGTACGACCATGACGTAGACGCCCTCGACGCAGGGCAGTACTCGAGCCCGTGCACGCTCTACATGGAAGGGCACGACGCGACGGTTGAGTTCGCCGGAAGCTCTGCGACGAGTGACTGCGCGGCCTTCGTACAAGGCCAGGCCGCCCACGGCAACACATGGACCACCACGCCGCAAAGCTCCGCCCCTCCCCAGCTCAGTGCGGTGTGCACCCTCAGCGACGGCAGCGACCAAGCGTCCGTCCAAGACGACGGCGGAATGAGCTTCGGAACGAGCGCCTGCGAGCAGCTCACGTCCCAGGGATGGAGTCCCGACCGCGAGCCGGGAAGTGGAACCGCCGGAGGTGATTAGGCGAAACGAGGCCGGACCCGCAGGCTTGCGCCGCGCGGGCCCGTCTTCGCGATGGCGTCACCCAAGGGGTCACCGTTGCGTGTCATGACTGCGGGCTGCCGGCGAGGAGCATGTCGGCGTAGCTGGCGGCCACGATTCGGCGGTCGCTGATCGCGAGCAGGTCACGTAGCTCGCGCGTCAGCGCGTGCTCGCGCTTGAGATCCGAGCCTGGCGCCGCGACGGCTTCGAGCTCGATGAACGTCCCGAGCTGCGCCACGACGTCGAGGTGGATCCGCGCCTGGCCCCACAGGAACAGGCGCCGCAGCTTCGTCACGACGCACAGCATCCCGCCCGCGCTGCGCAGCTCGGCGAGCGTCGCCGCCGGGTCCTCGACTTGGTCGATGACGTAGCGGCTCTCGCGTTGGCGGCGTTCGTCGGCGCGCTCGTAGCGGATGAGGTGCGCGCTCCCGGGCGCCTGCTCGCGGAGCTTGAGGCGTCCGTGCTCGACGCGGAAGTAGATATCGCGTTGGTAGAGCCAGCCCTCGTCGCGCGCGCCGTGCTGTTGGCAGATACGCCGCGATCGCACGGGATCGGGGTCGATCGCCTTCACCTCGATGTTGCGGCGCACCCGCCCGCCCACGCCCTCGGCCATGTGGACGACAGCCTCGCGCGCGACGCAGACGTCCCCCAACAGCGTCCCGTGACCCCGGTGGCGGCCGTCGGAGATAATCGCGCTGTGGACGACAGTCCCGCACTTGAGCAGCACGAGGGCGGCTGCGCGTGCGCAGCGGTGCGGTTCCGCATCGACGGGCCGCTCGGCTCGGCAGGCTGGTGTCACTGCACGCGCTGCCAGCGTCGCACCGGCTCGAGCGCCTCCCCGCAGGCACGCGTGCGCGCGACCGACTTCGTCGTGCTCCGCGGCCGCGAGACGATCTCCGAGTGGGCGCCGCCGTCGGGCGGGTTCGTGAAGGCGTTCTGCTCGATCTGCGGATCGCACCTCTACAGCCGCAGCCCGATTGACCCCGAGCGGATGGCGGTGCGATTGGGAGCGTTCGACGGCGATCCGGGCGTACGCCCGTCCTACCACCAGCGGATCGAGACCGCCGCCGTCTGGCAGCCGCTGCCCGACGACGGCCTGCCGCGCTTTCACGGCCCGGCGCCGCAGACGACCGCCGGCGAGTAGCCCGGCCCGGCTCAGCCCGGCGCGCTCTCGCGCGTGACGGCGGCGGGGTCGCTGCGCTCCCACAGCTCCCGTCCCTGGCGCATCAGCGCCGGGTAGACGATCAGGTGCCGGAAGGGCCGAATCGCGGCCATGTAGGCCTGACCGAAGCGGCCGTTGGGCTTGACGAGGACCGCCATCTGCGCGCGGAAGGCGCCGTCCTCGTCGACGACCGCGCCGATGTGCATGACCCCGTGCATCGTCCTGTTCGCGACCTCCGCAGCGAACTCCTCATCAGTCAGGTAGAGCGAGGTGAACGGGAGCGCGGCGAACGCAGGCCCGCCGCCGGCCAGGTCGGCGGGCAACCGGTCGCGCAGCGTCGCGACGCGCGCGCCCACACCGTCGTCGGGACCGTCCCAGCCGAGCAGGCTCCCGATCTTCCAGCGGATGCCCCACAGCGCACGGGAGACGCGCGAGGCGCTGCGCGCCGGGTCGAACGACGCGATCAATTGCACGAGCCTGGGGAAGTCGCCCGGGCCGCCGCGCCCCGGCAGCTCCCACACGTCCTCGAGCGCGAAGTCCGGGACGATCTCGTGGATCCGCCACGGCCGCGACGTGTACGCCTCGTTTGGAAGTCTCATCGTCCGCTCCCGTCCTCGACTCATCTATACGCTACCGTATGGTTCAGCGAGGATGCGACGCACCGCAACCCGGGAGGACGAACGTGGTAGCCGTAGCCCGCACCCCACGCAGCGCCTGGATCCAAGCCGGCCTGCACGCGCTCGCCGCCGGCGGCCCGGACGCGGTCCGCGTCGAAGTGCTCGCACGAACGCTCGGCGTCAGCAAGGGCGGCTTCTACGGCTACTTCGGCAACCGGCCCACCCTCCTCGACGCGATCCTCCACGCGTGGGAGCAGATCAGCGTCGACGACGTCATCGAACGCATCGAGGCCGACGACGCGAACGCCAGCGCCAAAGCCAAGCTCGAGCGCCTCGGCGCGATCGCCACCTCCGGCGAGCAGGTGCTCGGCGTCGACCCGCTCGCCGTCGACCTCGCCGTCCGCGACTGGGCCCGCCGCGACGAGCAGGTCGCACGCCGCCTCCGACGGGTCGACAACCGCCGCATGAACTACATGCGCTCACTCTTCGCCACCATCTGCGCCGAGGAGACCGCGGTCGAGGAACGCTGCCTGCTCGCCTTCTCGCTCTGGATCGGCAACCACTTCATCGCCGCCGACCATCCCGGACGCACCCGCGCCGCGGTCACACAGGGAGCATTCCAGCGACTCCTCGAAGGCTGAGCACGGCAACCTGTCAACGCCGGTAGTCGCGAAAGCAGCACCCGCCCACGCCAAGCCATCGGCGCGTCAAGTCAACCGGGCGTGTCAATCCAGCGAACGACCCGGCCATCTCGCAGCTCGTGGTAGGCGGGAGGTGCGGGCGGCGGGTCATTGGACAGGCGCCCGATCACTTCGGCGCGACCGTACAGCTGCTCCTCCGCCGCCGTCGTCCAATGAACCTCGCGATCGAGCAGGCCCTCGAGCCGCTTCCAGTCGCGACGCTCGATCGTCGCCAGAACGTTCCCGACCGCTGGCACCTGCTCCGCCATGCCAGCCAGTATGCCGAGCGGCACCCATGCAGGATCCCGGCGACGAACTGGGCGGCGAAACCGCGCGCCGGATTCGGCTCCGGCGGCCCGTCCAGTCAGAAACGCGCGTGCCACGCACCGTCCGGGCCTGAAGCGCCTGCCCTGCATGAGTCATTCGTGCAGGCTGTCGTTCTGGTCGGCCGGTGGCTCGGCGCTGGCCAGCTCGAGCGCGTCGCAGGCATTGGCGACCAGTTGCGCGCAGACCGCGTGCCAGTCCTCATCGGTCGCGGCATGGTCGATGATCTCGACGATCATGCCGCGGAGCGGACGTGCGAGCACCTCGGAATCGCGATCGTCGTGGGCCAGGTACGTGTAGAGCAGCTCGGCGACCTCGTCGGCGACGGCCTCGTGCGCGAGCGCCTTGGCGATGAAGTCGCGTACGAGCGCCGCGGCGATCGGCCCGCGGTCGGTCGGGCGCATGGCGTCGTCGCTCATCTCGGCCCCTCCCGGTCGGGCTCTTCGCGGACTGTTTCGGCGACGAGTCGTGCGCGTGTCGCGAGGTCTGCTTCGATCTGCGCGAGCGCCTGCTCAAGCGCGGATCCGAGCGCGTCGGCAACGACGGCGACGCGCACGAGCGCAGCACCGTCGAGACGACCGAGCCCGGCGCGGTCGCCCGTGCGTCGTGCCAGCTCGAGCCGGTGGTGCATGAGCCTGGCATAGACGTCGGTCGCGCGCAGCGTCGCCTCCGTCGCGTGCAACTGCTGCTCGGGAGCGGTGCAGCGCGACCGCGCCGGGCGCTCGAACGCGAGCAGCTTGCCTCCAGCCGACGGCTGCCCGCCGCCTGATCGTCGCCGGACGCTCATGCGCTCGTCGCGTCGTCGGGGTCTGGCTGGGGCTTGCCGTCGAGGCCTTCGAGCAGGTCGGCGTAGATCTCGACGCCGCGCAGCGCCGCCTGCGTGCCGCCGAGCGGCTGGTGGGCGTGGCGGCTTGCGTTGTCGTGCAGGCGCTGGAGCACGGGCCGCAGCTCCCCGGGCGGGATCGTGAGTGCGAACTGCTCGCCAGGCTGCTGCTTGGCCCAGCCGATGTCATCGAGCAGGCGCATGTCCTGCTCGAAGCGGCAGCGCAGCGCCCGCGCCTTCTCCCACTCGTGATCTCGGATCGCGAGGTAGACGCCATCGATCCCGGTCAAGTCGAGGGTGAGGTCGCCCCACAGCGCGGCGCGTTGCTCTGCATCGATCGTGACGTCCATGACGGTGCCTCCTTGAAGGTGGTCAAGGGCACCGACGGGACGACCATCGCCCTGCACGCGAAGCGATCAACGGGCTACGGTGTGCCGCGGCATCGAAGGGCTCGTTCCTTCGGCGCCACAGGCCCAGGGCGGTGCTCGAACACCCCCTGGGCCGACCTATTGCGGGTGGTTGGGAGACCGTCGTCTACCTCGACGCGGCGACGATGGCAAGCCCTATGTCAGCCGTCGCTCGTCGTCGCCGAGCGGACATTGAGATCGCCTGCGACCGATGCTGTCGTCGTCCTCACCCAATCAATTAAGGAGACGCCATGAGCGCCACCAGCACCAGCCAACACAGCAAGCCCGACCAGCTGAGAGCCAAGCCGCAGGGGCCGCGCGAGGGCTCGGTCATGTGGGCGGTGATCCAGGTGCTCGACGGCAAGCGCAAGCCGATGACCCCGGCCGAGATCCTCGCCGAGATCCAGGACCGCAGACTCGCGAAGAAGCTCGCCGGCAAGACCCCGGAGGCCAGCGTCGCCGCCCGCCTCGCCGTCCACGCCGCCAAGGGCCTCTACGTCGAGCGCCCCGAGAAGGGCAAGTACCAGCTCCAGAAGGGCGTGACGGCCAAGTCGATCGCCAGTGACAGCCCCGGCGCGAAGCCGGCCACCAGCGCCCGCGCGAAGGCCGGCGGCTCGAAGGGCCGCAGAACGCCCGCGTCCAGAGGCCGCAGACAGAGCCCGCAGCCCAAGCCGGCACAGCAGCAGCAGCCGGCCGACGATGCCTCGACCCCGGCGCCCTCCCAGGAGGAGGCTGCGACTGCATAGCCCCCTCGAACTCGCAGGAAACGAGATCGCGACAAACCCCAACGCAGTTGGCCCGGGCGGTGAGCCAACACCCCCGGGCCTGGCACCGAAGGACACAGACCTTCAATGCAGGATGAACGCTATCCGCATCTGAGCATCACCGGTAGACCCACGGGTCGCCGACTGACGCCAGGGCTTCCTTCGGTTCCCTTCGATCGAGAGGAGCAGTCGTACCCCGCATCCACCCAAACAAGCATCGAGCGCTCGGGGTCGCCGTGCGCGAGACCCGCGCGCGCCGCGGCCTCTCCCAAGAGGACCGGTTCGAGTCGCTCGTGCATACGCTGCGCGGGCAAGTGTCGGCGCCAACGTCACGATGCCGCACAAGCGAGCGGCCTATTCGCTTGCGGACGATCTGACACCGACGCCTGCCGTGACCGTTCTGTAGCCCGCCCCATCGCGTCGCATCACCCCGCGCTTCGCGAGCGGGCTGACGGTCGCGGCGACAACCGTCTTTCTAATGCCGGTGAGCGTCGCGATCTCGGCGACGGTTCTTGGCTCACTCGCAGCGGCGAGGATCTTCGCACGGTTGGCTCCACGCGGCGCTCGGCGCGCTCCCGGACGCGGCCCCGGCCTTCTGGCGCCGTAGCTCGCGTTCGTTGAGCGAGCACGCAACGCGCCAACGGCGGCGAGCGCTGCGTCGATCCCGGAGCACTCCTCGTCGATCCGCGCACGCTCAACGACGAGCTCGTCTCGTCGTGCCTGCAAGCTGATGATGGACCGCTCAAGTATCGGTGCGTGCATGCGCCCTCACTCTCCAGCTTCGAGTTCGCCGAAAGCGTATCCAGACCCGCTGACGGCTCCCTGCATCGTGGCGGGCGAGCGTCTCAAGCGCATGCCTCATTCGTCGCTGCGGATGCGCGATGATCAGGTCGTCGCCGCCGGGTCATGCGGCCTCAATTTGCAGGTTGAGAACATGCGCTCGATCGGCATGTCGGACGACGAGATCACGCTCATTCTCTGCGAGAATCCGCGTCGAGCGCTTTCGATTTCGTGACGCCAAAATCAGGTAGGCACGTCGACGCCGGGCAGGCCGTCGACGCTGACGGCGTTCTTGTCGACCTGGTAGTCGCGGAGTGCGTTGGGGCCGCCTACTCGCAGCTTCTTCTCCGCCCAGGCGTCCTGATGCGGGCGCTCGCGCTGGTAGGACATCAACGGCACGCCGTAGCCGCACGAGTCCGACACACGTGTGACATCGATACGAATGATCGCGCGCCTAGTCTCCGGTCGCACCGCAGCGAAATCGCACCGCTCGAACAGCGCGGCAAAACGCGACTCGTGCGCCAAGATGACCTCTCCGCTGCCATGCAGGCGAAGGATTCGCGGCGGCCCCTGGAATGCGCACAGCATCACGATAATGCGTCCATTCTCACGCAGATGCGCAACGGTCTCCGCACCGCTGCCAACCACATCGAGATACGCGACCTCGTGTGGCCCAAGAACGCTCAGTGTTCCAATCGGCCCTTTAGGCGACACGTTAATGTGCGCCTCGCCGCTCAGAGGCGCCGTCCCAACGAAGAACAGCTGCTGCCGCTCGATCCACTGGCGAAGCGGCGGAGTGATCTCAGCATAGACTCGACCCACGGGTCCTCCAGTAGCGACGGCGGCCAATGAGAAGAAGCTAGCACATGAGTGATAAAGTTAACACAGCCGCCCGCGACAGCGCTTCAGCTACCCCGTCGTTCCCGAGCGCCGGAGATCTGACTTACCGAACTTCGTCGACTCCGACGTTTATCGCTGCCTCCGGCACCCAGCTTACGGACAGTGATGGAGGTACATATCTCGGCGCTGAAGCAGCCGACGGAGCTGTTGGGCTTGGATACGATCCCCGGATTCTTGCGGACGCAAGTGCTCGTGCCGAGACGCTTCCGGCGTTGCCCTCGTTCTGCTAGTCACCGGCTCCGCCTCGAAGTCGGTCGCGCTCATGAGCGCACCATCTCTGAGGCGGTCGGCACTCCCGGTCGCGCCGGCACGCTAGCGAGCCGCCGAGTCCGCATGGGTCAGACATACGCGCGTGGCATCTTCGCGGCGGCGCGCATGTCCGCCTGCCTCCCCCTGCCCTCAGGCGACCAGCGGGCGCGCCGGCCGCCGCGGCGATCACGACCCGTGGCCCCGCCCGATCACCTCGGCGCGATCGTGCAGTTGCTCCTGTTTCGGAGCGGGCGTCCGAGCGCGCCACGGTCGCGATCATCGTGTGCCAGGTACTCATAAAGCAGCTCGGCGACTTTGTCGGCGACGGCGTGTGCGCGAGCGCCTTGGCGATGAAGTCGCGCACGAGCGCCACGTCGATCGGCCCGTGGCCGAACCGATCCAGCGCTGCCCCGAGCGGGCAGCGCTCTCGTCTTGGGGCCGCGCCGGCATCACGGTTTCACCAGATGACGGCGTCCGCAATGCCAGCGCCGCTACGACGCCACCGCCCGGACGAACTGACGCCTCGTGGAAGGCCCGCGCGCACCCCGACGGAGCCGCGTAATACCCGGAAAGTCGGGTTGGGCGAATGGCAGCGTCAGGCTGGGCTGGGGCAGGATTCGCAGGCAGGCGGCGGAGACGGTGTCGACATCAGTTGCGACAGGCAGGCACCCTAGTCGACTCTGCCTTCCGAATTCAAATCTTGAGGCTTACGGCAAGTCGTGTAACGAGTGGTGCTGCCCGGGCGTTAGCGATGTGGCAGTCCGCGTCGTGTGGGGCAGTTCCGTGCTGTACGGCTTCGAGACCTGTTCGTAGCCTGCTGCCGTGGCCGAAACTTGGTGCATAAGCACCTGGTGTGTAGGGTCCGCTTGCAGTAACAAACACGAACGCTCTCCGGCCCACGTCCAAGGGGAAATATGGATCCAGGAAATCGAGTGCTGCAACGCAATTTGCTCGTGCTTGTATCGCTCGGGGCATACGCTGCGGTCGTTGATGCGCCGATCATCAGCGTCGCGACGCCTGAGATCGCTCGATCGTTCCCCGGCGTAGGCCTCGAGACGATGGCCTGGGTCTTGGACGCGTACTTCGTCGCGTTCGCGGCTGGGTTGCTGACGTCCGGTCGACTTGCCGACCACTTCGGGCGTCCGCGCTTTCTCCTCGGAGGTCTGCTGCTGTTCGTGCTCGCGTCGATCGCGTGCGCTGTCACGCCGAGCATCGGCGTACTCATAGCCGCCCGGGCGCTGCAGGCGATCGGCGGCGCGACGGTGATCCCAGCCGGACAGGCGATTCTGCTGGCGGCCTATCCGCCGGCGGAGCGGTACAAGGCGATCATCGCCTTGGGCACTGTCGTGGCGCTCGGGAGCGTCACCGCTCCGACGATTGGCGGTGTGCTGCTCGAGATAGCCAGCTGGCAATGGATCTTCTGGCTCTCGGCCGCGATCGGCTTTGGCGCCTTCGTGTTCGGGCTGCGCGTCGTGCCACGGCAGCCGGGCGATCGCACGGCCCCCGTTCCGGATCCGCTCGGGACGGTGGCACAGACCCTCAGCGCGGCGCTGATCGTGTTCGCGATCCTCGGCGTGCAGCGATGGGGCGCGGACGACGTGCGCGTCTGGGGTTGCGCGGTCATCGCGGTCATCGCGCTGACGCTGGCGATCGTCCGCTCGCGCGGATCTGAGGCTGCGTCGATGAACCTTGAGCTCTTCCAATCCCGGACGTTGGCCTGGGCCAACGCCGGAAGCTTCCTCGCCGGCCTGGCGCTGTTCGGCGGCTCGTTCGCCTGCGTGCTGTTCTTCTCGTCGGCGTGGGGCTGGTCGCCACTCGAAATCGGTCTCGCGTTCATCCCCGGTTCGATCACCAGCGCCATCGCGGGCCGTCGTGGGCCGCAGCTCGCCGGTCGGTTTGGACCGGCGCGATTGACGCTCGGCTGCACGCTGATTGGCGCGGCGGGCTGTGCGTGGTGGGCGATCGGCGCGAGCGAGACACAGAACTACTGGCTTGGATTCGTGCCCGGGCAGTTGCTCTACGGCTTCGGCATCGCCGGGGGCTTGACCGCGCTCGTCGCCCTTTCGGTCGTCTCGGCACCGCCGGACGACTTCGGGTCAGCGAGCGGCATCAACGGCGCCCTGCGGCAGGTGGGCGGTGCGATCGGCGTCGCCGTCGTCGCTGCAGCGTTCGCCAGCCAGTCGCTCTCCTTGGTCGAACGGGCGCGGATCGGATGGGCAATGGCGGTGCTCGCGCTGCTCGCGGCAGCGCTGTGCGCCTGGCGACTGCAGCTGGCAATGGCGTCGCCACCAGCGATGCAACCCTCGGCACCGGCGGCTGCCGAGGCCGAAACCGCAGTGAGCGCGTAAGCACGATGACCGATAACGAGCGCGGACTGCTCGACTGGCTTGACGGGCCGGCGAGCGACCGTGGAATCCATGCCTCCCAGCCCACGGCGATTGGGAATTCATCTCCTATGCGGAGCTCGCGGTAACCGTCGGGTACGTCGCGCACGCGCTCGAGCAACAGCTGCCGGCGGGCGCGACGGTGCTGCTCGCGTCGGGCACGGCGACGACGTTCGTGGCCAGCTTCTTCGGCTGCCTGGCCGCCGGCTGCACCCCGGCTCCGTTCGCAACGCCGCTCACCTTCACTGGAACCCACGAGTATGAGGCGCATGTCAGCCACCTCTGGGCCGCATCTGGCGCGCAGGCCGCGCTCGTCGATCCCGAGCTGATCGGGACGGTCCGCGACGCCTGGCGCGGCTCTGGGCAGGCGCCGCTCGTATACGACGCTGCGCAGCTTGCTGCCGCAGGCGGAAGCCCGGACGGACTCCGTCGCCTCGACGGAGTCGGCCTGTTGCAGTTCACCTCGGGCTCGACCGGGCGGCCCAAGGGAGTCCGCGTTCCGTCCGCGGCGATCGAAGCCAACGTCGCCGCCATCACAAGATGGGGACGCTGGCACGAGCGCGACGCGGTCGTCTCGTGGCTCCCGCTCTATCACGACATGGGCCTCGTGGGGGCGCTGCTGACACCGGTCGTCGTGCAGCACGACATCTGGTCGATGAGCCCGTTCGAGTTCGTCCGCCAGCCGGCGCGCTGGCTGGCCTGCCTCGGCGAAGGCCGCGCCACGGTCACGGCGGCGCCGACGTTCGGCTACGCATACGCAGCCGCGCGCGTGCCACCAGACGCCTGGAGCGGATGGGACTTCACCAGCTGGCGGATCGCGATCGTCGGCGCGGAGCGGATCGGCGCGACCGCACTGCGGCGCTTCGCTGAAGTCGCGCAACCGGCCGGCTTCTCACCCAAGACGTTCGCGCCGGCGTACGGCCTCGCGGAATCGACTCTCGCCGTCACGCTGCTGCCGTGCGAGCGAGAGCCGCGCGCGCTTCGGCTGGCAGAGGGCGGCGCCCAGATCGGGGAGGCCGTCGAGATCGTCGAGCGGGCGGCCGCGGTGGACGCGGAGCCCGATCGAGACTGGCTGGTCGGTTGCGGCCAACCACTCGACGGCGTCGTGCTCGGCGTCGTCGACACCGACGGCAACCCGGTGGCGGACGGGGTGCTGGGCGAGCTGCGCGTCTCCGGAACGTCCCTGGCGGACGGCTATCAGGCCAAACCGGGTGAGCTGGAGCGATTCGACCGCGCTGGCCATGCGACTGGCGATGCGGGCTTCTGGGTCGACGGAGAGCTGTACGTGGTCGGTCGTCTGGGCGACAGCCTCAGTGTGAAGGGGCGCAACGTTTTCGCCGAGGACCTCGAAGCGGCACTCGGCGCTCGCGTGGGGGTGGCGCCCGGCCGCTGCGCCGTGGCGCTCGGCGCAAGCCCGGTCGAGGACTGTTGCGTCGTGCTGCTCGAGTCGTCGGCCGGCGTTGAGCCGGCCGCAGTGCTGACGCTCTTGCGCAGTGCCATCGGCGCTGGCGTACGGATCGTCGTTATCACCGACGAGCGCGGCGCGATCCCCCGAACCTCGAGCGGCAAGCCGCGCCGCCACGCGATCTTTCAGGCCTTCTCCACAGGCGAGCTGCCGGGCGAGCGCGTGCTTGACGAACGCGACAGCGGACGTGACAGGATCAACACAGGAGCGGTTTGACGATGGCTGTGGATCACGAAAGCGACATCCTGCGGCCGGGTGCCCTGCACCCGCCCCACTGCTTCGGCTGCGGCGCCGAGAATCCGCGCGCGCTCGGCGTCTCGGTCAAGGTCGGAGCCCGTACGGCGTCGTTCTCGCACACTCCCGAGTCGTGGGCGCAAGGGGGGTTCGGGGTGCTGCACGGCGGCTACCTCGGCGCGGTGCTCGACGAGGCGATGGCCTCTGCGGCCGGTGTCTGGGCAGAGGCGTTCGTCGTGACATCGCGGCTGGAGATTCGCTTCATGCGGCCGCTCCTGGTCGAGCGCGAGCTGCACGGCACGATCAGCTGGGACGGGGAGCTTGGGCGCACGCTGCAGCTGGAAGCCGTGGTCGACGACGGCAACGGAGACGGCAGGGCAGCCGTCCGCGCGAACGCGACGTTTCACCGGATCTCCGGCCGCATATTCGTCGACGCGGCGACCGAGACCGGTCACACGGGCGCCGGCGAGAACTGGGGCGGGGACGTCGGGGGATACATCGACGAACAGATCCGCACCGTGCTGCCGCTCGTCCACGATCCGACGGTCACAGACCGTTCGGTCGTGTTGGAGCTGAAGCTGGCTGAGGCGCCGTCGCGCGTCTGGCGATTCGAGATCTCCCCGACCGGAGTCCTGCCGGTGGACGGGGACAACGCCGCGCCCGATGCCGTGCTGAACGGGTCGTTCGAATCGTGGGGGCGCGTCGTACGCCAGCAGACGAGCGTGCATGACGAGATCGCCGCGGGGGCGTTCGCGGTCGACGGCGATCTCGTCGCGGCTGCGCATGGCCTTGCCGCCCTGACGAAGTGGGGCGGGGATGCCTGACACGGCCGAGCTGGCTGAGATCCTCGACGTCGTCGAGCTCGAGCGCGCCGTTGCCGTCGCCAGCCCGCTGACGCTCTACGACCGTTGGGAAGCCGCGCCGTGGTCGGTGGCGGAGGTCGACCCCGCCGCCGACCTTCCCCGCTGGCGCCGGCTGCCGTTCTTCCTGCGCTCCCAACTGCGGGCCGTGCTCGAGGAGCTGGGCACCGGAGAGGCGTGCGTCACCGAGACGCTGACGCCGCTGATCGATCACGCGCCCGACGAGCAGATGCGGATCTTCCTCGCGACTCAGGTCGCTGACGAGGCGCGCCACGTCCGCTTCATCCGCGCGTACACATGCGACGTGATCGTGGCCAGTGACGGCGTGGTCACCGGCGACGGTGACGAGGACTCGTTCGCGCGGCACTTCGAGCCGTTGCTGCGACGGCGCACTGCGGCGGTCCGCGAAGCGGCGGGCGACCTGGGCGCATGGTGCGAGGGCGTGGCGCCTTACCACCTCGTGACGGAGGGGATCCTCGCCGCCACGGCGTTGCGTTCTACGTTGCAGATCGTGCGACGCGACGACCTGCTGCCCGCGCTCGCCGCCGGGCTCGTTCACATCGCGCGCGACGAGTCGCGCCACGTGCAGTTCGGTGTCGGGGCCGCACAGCATGCGATCGCCGAAGGGCACGGTGACCGCTTGTTCTCCGCGTTCCTCGACACCTTGCCGGCGTGCTGTCGGGTGCTCGTCGATCCGGCAGAGCCGGTCGAGCTGCCGGAGCTCGCGGGCGCGGCCCATTTCCACAGGCGTCGGCTTGCGGGACAGGCTGCGTTCGCGCGTACGAAGATGAGGCGCGTCCTGTCGGCGATCGGCGGGCGTCACCTGCTCAGCGAAGCCGAAGCTGTGTGGGACAGCGCGATCGCTGCTGCGGCCAGTGAGTATCGCGAGCGCTTCGCGGCGGACCACCCGGCAGTTCCATCCATGTCGAGCCAGCAGAATGAGAGCACGGGATGAACGTTCCACCCGGCATGAGCACCGCGCCGTCCGAGCGCGCGATCGCCGACCTGATCCGCAGATACGCTCCGCACGCAGAAGCGGACATTGCCTCCGGAACACGGCTTCGGGAGGAGTTGGGCTTCGAATCGATCAGCCTGATCGAGCTGGCGTTTGCGCTCGAGCTGGAGTTCTCGCTGCCACCGGTCAGCGACGAAGCCGCGATGGACGTCAAGACCGTCGGCGACATCGTGCGCTTGGTCGAGCAGGGGGCGCCCACCGGAAGAGCAGCGACGTGAACGCGGCGCTCGTCAGACTGACCGTCGAGGGATCTAGCGGACCGTCCACGCCGGCTCGATCGCCATGGCGGTCGAGCAGAGCGTTCCGACGAACTGAGGTGCCGGCACGAGCTCGTGGGCGACGAGGTGCACGTCGCGGACGGTGACACCGGTCACAATCCAGTGGTCGCTCTCATCGTCCCAATGCCAGGCGACAGCCGTGTCGCGCAGCGCGCGCAAGCCGTCGCCGGTGGTCTTGACGGCGGCCTCCTTGGCTGTCCAAAGGCGCAGGAAGCAGCGGGGCCCGCAGCGATCACTGCACCGTCGCAGCAGTGCCCGTTCGACCGGCCCCATGCCAGCAAGTTGGGTTACGGCGGGACGAGCGCGCACCACCTCCAGGTCGACGCCCAGCTCGCACCCACGAGCGACGGCCAGCAGGGCGTAGCCGCCGCTGGTCGACCAGCTGAACGACACGTTGCCATCGACTGTCCGCGGCTTGCCACCGGCCTCGCGCACGATCCGCACCTGCTCCGTCGAATCGCCCAGCTCCAGCGCCAGCGCACGCGCCAAGGCTCGCTGACTCGCAGCCTGGGACTGCTCGACCTCCATCAGACGAAGATGCGCGATCACGCTCTCGACGGCATCGTCGTCAAGCGCTCAATCCAGTCGGCAACACGAGAACCAGCGTAAATGACGTGCAACCGGTTGTACCAGCCGCGGCAATGACGCGAGGGGACTCGGTACTGCGGCTTCCCACCTGGGAGTCGGGGACAGCGGCGACACCGGTTGGGCGAACCGCACTCCATCTGTGGACGGCAGCGACTCCTCGGCCGAGTCGGGCCCTGACGGCGGCATGCCGCGCGCTGATGAGCGAGCGCGAGCGCGAACTCGAGGCACGACTGCGTATGAAGCTCGATCGCCACGCCTACCGGTGGGCTCGGGCGGTGACCCGGAGCGTCCTCTCGCGCTACACCGCGGTGGAGCCCCGAGCACTGGAGTTCGTTCCGGGCCCGTCTGGCAAACCAGAGATCGCGACCGCAATCGAAACGCCGCTGCAATTCAGCCTCGCTCACACGGATGAAATGACGACGCTGCTCGTCGGCGACGGCCGCGTCGTCGGGGTGGACGTCGAGAGCGAGCGCCGTCTCGCCACCGGGCGTCTCCCACTCTCGGTGCTCGGGAGCCGAGAGCTGGCGCGACTCAACCGATCGCCGGCGGAGCAACGCCCGGTCCGGTTGCTCGAGCATTGGACCCTCAAGGAGGCATACGCGAAGGCCTGCGGCCGAGGGCTCGAGCTGCCGCTCGACCGCATCGAGTTCGTGATCACAGGGCGCCGCATCAACGCTCGTTTCGACGCGAGGTTCGGGCCCGATCCGCGGCCCTGGTGGTTCGCCCTCCCCGAGGCGTGCCCCGGCTACGTGATCGCGCTCGCGGCTGGGTTGCACGGGGAGGGCGAAGGCCCGCTGGAGCTGCAGACGTTCTCAGCGGGCGCTGCCTGAGGTCTCTTCCTGCCGCTGCGGCTGACTCGCTGCGCTCGCAACTGCGAGGCCGAGCTCGGAGCCGGTCTTGACGTACAAGCCGTTCACAGCGGTTTCGGGGGAGAGCGAGAACTCGCCCTGCGCGGAGTCGACGACGCGCATCCGCCCCACGCCCTTCCGGAGCTCGTCGAGGCTCTGGACCTCGCCGCGCCGCCAGCCGCGGAGGAACTCGTAGTGGTCGGAGTAGACGCCCATGAGCGAGTCCAACACCTCGGCTGACGTCGCCTGCTCCATGTCCACCAGGTCCTCGACCCCGGAGACGACGTTGACGAAGGCGGCGGTCAGCTCCTGCTTGCTGTAGTCCCGCATGGTCAGCTCCTGAGCGTGCTTGAAGAACGCGTCTCGGCCGGAGTGCATCTGGTAGAACGACGAGACAACGACGAGCATGCGCAGGTACGCACGGCGATAGCTCGCGCCGAAGAACTCGCTCGCCGTGGCTTCGTCGATCTCGCCGCGCAGCGTCGACGCGATGCTCGCAGCGGCCACAAGTCCACTGAAGGTGGCCAGATGAATTCCGGACGAGAGAAGCGGGTCGAGGAAACAGGCCGCATCGCCGACCAGGTAGTACCCGGGGCCGGAGAAGCGTTCCGCGGCGTAGGAGTAGTCCGTCTCCGTCCGCAGCGAGCCGGTCAGCTCTCCCGGCGCGACAAGGTCTCTGACGACGGGGCTTGAATCGAGCGCCTCGCGGTAGATCGTGTCCAGGTCCTTCGTCTCGCGCAACTCCTTCAGGCGCGACTTGTGCAGGACGACGCCCACGCTGAGGCTGCCGTCGTGCAGGGGGATCGCCCAGATCCAGCCGTAGGGGATGGAGCAGGAGGCAGTCGCTCCCTCCGGGCCGCGACCGAGCTGCGCTGCGTTGCGCCAGTACCCCCACAGTGCGACGTTGCGGAACGCCTCATGAAACCTGCGGCTCCGCAGATAGCGGGTCGCCATCAGGCCCGTCCGCCCCGAAGCGTCGACGAGGACGTCGAACGAACAGCTCCCGCGTCTGCCCTCGCCGTCGACGAACGTCGCCCGGCGCGGCCGCTCGCCGTCGAACTCGAGCTCGACCACTTCGACTCTCTGCCGCACGTCGACTCCGACCGAAGCCGCGTGGTCCAACAGGATCTGGTCGAATTCCGAGCGCACGACCTGGAACGCGTAGAGTGGCTCCAGCGGGGTGCCGAAGCTGAAGTGCCAGATGTCGTCGCTCCAGTCGAACAGCGCTCCCGCTTTGTGCTGGAAGCCGTGTGACTCGATCGTCTCTCGCAGCCCAAGCTCGTCGAGGATCTGCAGGGCAGAAGGCAAGAGCGATTCGCCGATGTGATACCGCGGAAATCTCTGGCGCTCCATCAAGATCACGTCAAACCCTTGCTTCGCGAGCAGGGCTGCTGTGGTGGAGCCCCCGGGGCCTCCACCGACGACCAGGACCTGGCAGTCAGACATTCGCGTTCCAGACGTCGTTGGATAATTTCCAGAGACGTTAGCCATGGACGTCCGAGCGTTCAAATTACGTCGCGATGCTAGGCGTCGGTGCGGGATCAGCGTCTGATGGCGCCGGGTACTTCGGGTCACCGTCGGCGCCCGCCTGCTCGTAACGAGGGCAGAGCCGGCCGATCAGTGGCCCGGTCATGGCAGTCGCGATCAGCGCGATGATCATCAACTGGCTGTACAGCGTCACATTGAGCAAGCCCGCGCTGAGGCCGACGTTGAGCACCACGACCTCCATGACGCCCCGTGTGTTCAGCAGAACCGCCAACCGCAGCCCTTCACGTCTGCTGAGGCCCGCCCACCTGGCTCCGAGGATAGTGCCGACGACCTTCGGCGCCGTCGCGAGAGCCAGCAGCAGCACGAACTGCAGCACGTCGCTAGCGCTGAAGCCGGAGACGTCGACACCCATCCCGGCAGTCGCAAAGTAGATCGGCAGCAGTACGCCGGCGGTCATCGGCGCGAGCGCCGACTCGATCGGGCCGAGCCGCTCGCTGAGAAGCTGGTGGGGAAGCAGAAGGCCGAGCACCAACGGCCCGATGACGATGTGCAGACCGATCATCTGGGTCGTGCCCGCACAAGCGAAGACCGTGGCCGCCAGAACGGCGAGCTGCGCCATCGGGCCGTTCGTGGGAGCGCCGTGCAGCCAGTGAAGGAGCAGCGGCACGACCACGTTCTTCACGACGACGACGAAGACGAGGAAGAGCACCAGCTTCCACAGCACGCCGCCAAGCCCGTGGCCGGCGGCGATCGTCAATACAGATCCCAGGATCACCCAGCCGACGAGGTCCAGAACGCCCGCGGACGCCAGTGCCATCGTCCCTGCGCTCGTGCGCTCGAGTCCCCGGTCGGTGAGGATCCGGGCGAGAACAGGAAGCGCGGTGCACGCGAACACGACGCCGAACAGAAGCGTGAACGCCAGCTGGGAGCCGCCGCCGGGATGGGCGCTGAACAGCGTTGTCGCCGTCAGCACGCCGGCCGCGAACGGGGGCACGAAGGCACCGGCTGCAACCTTCGCGACCCGGTCGAATCGTCGGCGAAGGGCGGATTGGTCGATCTCGAGCCCGACCAGGAAGATGAAGAGGCTGAGGCCCAAGTTGCCGACGCCGTGCAGCAGTGTCACCACTTGTGCCGGCAGCACCGACGCGACGAGATCAGGAGCGACAGCCTTCAGCAGCGAAGGGCCGATCAAGATGCCGAGGAGCAGCTCTCCGATGACTGGGGGCTGCCCGAAACGCTCGGCGAGGTCGCCCAGCAGACGGCTGAGCACGATCAGTGCCGCGATAGCGAGAATTACCAATCCGAGCTGGTGGTCGGGACTCATGCGGCGAAGCAAAGCAGCCGAGGTGTGCCTCACCAACTCCGGTTGCGCTTTTTTTGCAGTCTCCCCTTGATGACCTATCGTGCGAATTCGCTTCATTGCTGCCATCGGCGGCACATCGTTTACGTGACCCCGACCAAGCGCAGGGGACGATCAACGCCATGAGACAAGAGCTGGAAATGCCCCTTCATTCCAATCTGCTCGACGCCGAGGAGCTCGCGTCCTTGCGTGGGAAGGTCCCACGCTGGTGGCACGAGGCCTACGACGACGTCGATTCCACCCTCGGGTCCATCGACGATCGGTTCCCGTGCATCTACGCGACCCGCGCACACCGGGCCAACACGCTTCGCTTCGTCTTCCTGCAGAACTCGGACACCGACGAGGCGATCGCGGCCTTCGCCAAGGCGCTCTCGGCGTACTTGAAGATCTGCCGTTCGCTCGCTCCTCACACGGCGTTCCTCGCGTTCTTCGCGCCCGATCAGCCGGCGCTGAGCTTGGAGGAGCAGCACGCCGAGTTCTGGTCCGTCCTCCAGCGTCTGCACGCAGTGGACCCCAGCCCGTGGCCCGAGCAGATCCCCACGAACCCGGCGGAGCCGCTGTGGGAGTTCTGCTTCGACGGTGAGCCGACATTCGTGCTCGGCAGCGGGCCAGCGCATGTGACTCGCCGTAGCAGGCACAGCGCCGTGCGGGCGATCTCGTTCCAGCCGCGCTTCATGTTCGACGAGCTGATCGCAACCCCTCAGCGGCTCGCGCGTGCGCGGCACATCATTCGTGAGAGGGTGCTTGAGGTGGATGGGATTCCAGTCCACCCGATAATCCAGATGTATCACGAGGACGGAAACCGCGAGTGGCGTCAGTACGCGGTGCCCGACGACAACTCACCGATCGAAGGAGACTGCCCCTTCCACGCGAGCGTCGAGTGATCGCCTACGACCCGCATGCGATCGAGCGCAAGTGGCAGCGTCGCTGGCGGGCGGCGGGACAGTTCCGGACCCCTCTGCCGAGCGGGCGGCCCTCCTCGTACATCTTCGCCGGCTGTCCGTTCACGACTGGCGACGCGCACATGGGCCACATCCGGAGCTACACGATTAGTGACAGCTTCGCCCGCTTCCGGCGCGCGCGCGGAGATGACGTCCTCTTCTCGCTCGGCTTCGACTCGTTCGGCCTGCCGGCGGAGCTGGAGGCGAACAAGCGCAGCCTCTCACCGGCCGCATGGGTGCGGACGTGCAGCGAGCAGATGCGAGATCAGTTCGAGCGTCTTGGCTATTCCTGTGACTGGGACCGCTCCTTCATCTCCTCCGAGCCCGATCACTACCGCTGGAGCCAGTGGCTCTTTCTGGCCTTGCTGGAGCAGAACCTCGTCTATAGACGCGACGCTCAGGTGATCTGGTGCGACTCCTGCAACACGGTGCTGGCGGCGATGCAGGCCGACGGCGACGTCTGCTGGCGCTGCGGCAGCGCTGTCACGTTCCGTCAACTGCCGCAGTGGTTCCTGCGCGTCTCGGCATATGTGGACGAGAACGAAGCGGGCCTCGCCCATCTCCCCCGCTGGAACAAGGCGGCACTCGGCTCTCAGCGCGCGATCCTCGGCCGCGTCGACGGCTTCGAGCTCGAAGCCAGACTCGACGACGGCCGCGACCTCACGCTGTTCATGACGAGCACGGAGGCACTCACGGACGCGGCCGTGGTGGCGATCTCGCCGAACCACCCCGAAGTCGCGTCGCTGGCGACCGACCCGGGCGCGCGAGAAGCGCTGCGAACGCTCCGCCAATCCGGGCGCCGGCGCGCGGACCGGGCCACCAGGCAGGTCGTGAAGACCGCCATGCACGCCGTCGTGCCCGGGATCGCGGAGCCTCTTCCTGTCGTGATCTCGCCGCAGGTGGACAGCCGCTTCGGTCCGACGGCGATCCTCGAGGCGGCTGACCGCAGCTCGGCCCTCACTGCGAAGAAGGGGGAGAGGGAAGCGGGCCACCGACGCACGGCGCCGGCTGCTGAGCCGCGTGCCGCGGTCCGCTACCGGGCCCAGGACTTTCCGATCTCGCGGCAGCGCTCCTGGGGAGCACCGATTCCGCTGGTGCACTGCGAGCGCTGCGGCACGGTCCCGGTTCCACGCGAACAGCTTCCCGTCGAGCTGCCGGAGGATCGCCGTTCGACCAGCGCTGCTCTGGCGGACTGCGAGGACTTTCTCAACTGCGCTTGCCCGGCCTGCGGCGGCGCTGCGAAGCGCGAGACCGACACGCTCGACTGCCACGTCGACGCGCTTTGGATGTGGATGCCGATCTGCGTGCCCGCCGAGGATCGCTCGACGCTGATGTTCAGCCACCCCGAGCTCCAGCGCTGGTTGCCGATCAGACAGATCGTCTGGGGCGCGGACGCCGGCGGGTATCTCTTCGACCAGCGGATCACCGCGCGGGTGCTCCAGGACATCGGCGAACTGGCACCGCTGCCGCAGCGGGAGCCGTTCAGCGATGCGCTCATGCACCAGATGATCAAGATGGATGGTCGCAAGATGAGTAAGCACATCGGAAACGTCGTGAACCCGTCTGAGTTGATCGAAGCGGCAGGGGCGGATGCGGTCCGGCTTGCCGTCCTCGCCGCGGCCGCCCCGGCGCGGCCGTTCGACTGGAACGAGCGACCGCTCGCGACGGCGGGGGCGTTTCTCGGCGAACTCTGGGCCTACGCGCAACCTCGACTGAGCGAGTGGGCCGCACCCGAGGCCGGCCGAGTCGACCGATCCGATCGCCTGCGCCGGCAGCTCGGCCGGTGGTGCGACGCCGCTCTTGCCAAGGCCACGGTCGCCTATGAGCAGTTGGAGATGCAGCGCGTGGCCTCCAACCTGATCCGGCTGTTCGAGCACATCCAGGAGTTCGAGCGGCGGGTGGGCGAGCGACGGGACGAACTCTCGGTGCACGATCGGGAAGCCGTCGTCGCAGCCCTGCTGATCCTGCTGAGGGCGATCGCGCCACTCTGTCCACACATCGCTGAGGAGCTGTGGTCGGTGGCGGGCAACGAGACGACAATCAGCTCCACGCCTTGGCCCGAAGCCAAGGCCGGCTGAGCGCGTGCAAGGCGTCCGACAGGATTCGAACCTGTGTCTCCGACCGTGAGGTCGGTGCTCTTGGCTACGCACCGCGAAGGTGGCAGTCTTGACCAGTCTGAGCTACGGACGCATGGGTTACGTCATGTACGACAGCAGCTAGCTCGGCTTGGGAGTTGCGTCCAGCTCGAGCATTGAGCAGACAAGCGCCGAGACGTCGGCGAGCGTATTGATGTCCACCAGCTTGACCTTGGCATCACCGATGTCCAGGTTCACACTGACGAAGAGGTCTGTCAGAATCATCACCAGCAGGATCGAGTCAACTCCGGCCTCGACGATCACCTGGTTTTCAAGCGGCTCTCGCTCGGCCGAGCCGATGTACTGCTGGAAATGCTCCCCGACGAGGGCATCAATGTCTGACTTCGTGTAGGTCACTGCTTCCATCGCATTCGCCCTTTCTTCCGTCGGTATGTGGGCGCCAATCCGTCCCAGGAAAGGATCTTCGTCAGCGTGAACTATTTGTGCAACTTTTCCGCCGTGACCTCGGAGACGGATGACGACCAAGACGCGACGGTGGCGAAGACGGAGATCGTCCTTCGGCTGCTCGCTGGCGAGAGCATTGCGTCGCTTTCGCGCGAGACCCGGCTTCCCCGCCAGCAGCTGTCGGTGTGGCGGCGGCGCTTCATCGATGGCGGCGAGGCGTACCTAATGAGAAAGCCCAACCCGCGCGAGGTCGAGCGGCTACAGACCGAGAATCGTGCGCTCTCCCAGCGCGTGGCCGAACTCGAGAACGAGTCGAGGAACCGCCCGATCGTCACGTCGAGCGAGGCGCGTGTCGACCACGAATACCGGCACCCCTACTGTTCGCCGGCATATGCGGAGGCGCAGCTCGAGGCCGGCTCAGAAGTGCTTGTCGTCCCCGAATGGGGCACCCACCTGCTCGTGCGAAGAGGCCCCGGTGGCCGGCGCATGGCGGTCGGTGGACGGCCCTTCACGTCGCTGGATCCCAACAGTGACCTCGCCGCAGGGCTCGAGTACCTGAGACGCGCCGGTGTCAGCTCTGTCTCACTCGTCACCGACCCGATGTGGAGCCCGGACCGACCGACGCTCGAGAGCGGCTTTGACATCTGCCGCCGGTTCAAGGAGACCTATTTCCTCGACCGCGGTGCGGGTCCGCCGCAGATCAGCAAGCGACACCGGAACCGGATCAACAACGCCCGCCGCAGCGGCGAGCTGCAGGAGATCTCGTTCGCCGACCATCTCGATACGTGGCGCGAACTCTACCACTACAACGTCGCCAACCGGCAGATTCCCCAGCCCTTGAGCGACAGCTACTTCGAGCAGCTCGCCGCGTTCCGGGAGTTGCGGACCTTCGCGGTGCTGGTGGACGGCGCGATCGTCACGATCACGACCTGGATCCGGCACGAGGACACACTCTACTTCCACGACGCCGCATCAAGCCCCGAGGGCCATGCCGCGTCGGCCTCCTACGTCGCCTTCGCGCATGTGGCCGAGGCGCTCGACGACTGCCGCTACGTCTTCCTTGGCGGAGCCGCCGAGTTCTTCGACGATCCACTGGACGGGTTGGCGCGCTTCAAGCGGGGCTTCTCAAACGGCTCCGCCGTTTCCTACCTCTGCACCGCGCTCCTCGCGTAGCCGCTGATCTCCCGCGCCGCGTTCTCGAGCTCGTCGTCGCCCCAGAAGACCCGCCGCCTGGCAACGACGGATGGAACTCCGGTGACGCCGAGCTTGACGGCGTTGGCGGTGATGTCGTGCACTCGCTGCTTCACGTCGATCCTGTTGACGCCGTGGCGCACTGCATCGGGGTCGAGTCCGACCTGCGACGCCACGTCGAGGACGACGTCAATGTCGCTGAGATCACCGCCGTGACCAAGGCCTGCCGAGTACGCCCCGAGCGAGAACTGCTCGAGTCTGCCGTGGTCGCCGGCGATCACAGCCGCCCGCACGACGAGCGTCGAGTAGGTCCCGAACGGCCAGTCCCGCGGCCAGCTGAGCGGCAGCCCGCGTGCCGCCGTCGCCCGCTCGAATTCGCGCATCCGCGCGTCACGCTCGGGTCCCTTGCGCAAGGTCCACGACACTTTGCCGATCGCCCCCATGAGCGCCCCGAAGACGATCGGCTGCCAGATCGGCTTGACTGGCAGCAACTCGTCGACGCGATGTGCGCTCAGATAGCAGTACGGGGCGCTAAAGTCGTAGAAGAACAGCGGACGCTCGTTGGCACAACTGTTGCTCGGGGTTTCGCAAGACACGCGCGTGACCGTAGCCGACGTCAACCAGCGCCGACAACTTCAGGGATCCCGATGATCGAGCCCGACCGGGTCGATCACGCACCCGCACACCGGGCAGAGCAACGTCGAACTGCTCGCCGTCGGCGAGTGGGCCGAGACCACGAGGTCCGAATTGCGTGCGGTCCGCTCCTCGGCGGCGATCGTCGGGCCCGCGTCGTCCGCAGGGGCGATCTCTGTCGCGCCCCCATGCAGCCGCTTCTGCGCGAGGCGCAGCTCCATGCGAAGGTCCTCCACCGAGAAGCCGTCGGCGACCGATCGATCAAGCCAGTAGACCTGCTCGTCGGGTGGCAAGGACGCAAGCAGCGAATGGTGGCTCCACGTCAATTTGTCCCTACGTAGGGACGGGTCGAACCGCGACGCCACGTACCTCAAGTTGCGCAGGGTCTTCGGGTCGTAGCCGGTGATCTTCGCCGCCTTCGCGTACCGCTCGCCCCATTTCTCGGTCCCGTAGCGAAGCCAGTCGCCGATCCACCACGCGCTGGCCTTCCCGAGTGCGCCAATCCGCCCGCCTTCGCGGGCCCAGGCGGTGTAGTCCATCTCTGCACCCGGCGCCCAGGCCACTCGTGTCACCACGGGTCGGCCGGAGGACTGGCCTCCGACGGAATCGCATGACTGCTCGATTGTGCCGCGGACCACGGCCACGAAAGCAGGCTATCGTGGTAGGACATGCCGTGGCAAAATCGGAATGCGCGCTTACGGTTGGCTCGTGAACCTCGAGCATCGGCGGGCTCCAAACGGCGCTGACCTCCGTGCATTCCGAGACGGCTCGATGCTGTGGCTGGACTTGCAGTCTCCGTTCGCCGCGTCCACAGTTTCGTCAATGCAAGCAGATGGACGACCGGACGCGATCGAGCAGCGGGCGCGCGAGTTGGCAACCCAGCTAGCTCTCCTCACCGGAGTCGACGTGACCGAACTGCCAGATGGCGTGGCGACTCCTCTGAGAACAATCGAGATCGACTCGCTCGTGCTGATCGACTTCCTCGCCCGGACCGAAAGAACCTTCGGGTACGCGTGGGACGAGGAGACGCCGCCAGAGGTCTTCGAGAGCTTGCTGACGATCGCGAACGAGATGCTCGTCACGTCGACTGGGACGGTTGCCGGAGGTGCCGCGACGTGAAGTTGATCACCGGAGCCACGGGCCTGATCGGTGGCGCGATCGTGCTCGATCTGTTGGAGCGGCGGCCCCACGAGCCGGTCTGCTGCATCGTGCGAGGAGCCTCGCGTGCGGCTGCGCAGGAGCGGCTGGAGGCCTCGCTGCGGCACGCGGCTGCGCTCTACCAGGTGGAGCTGCCACACGATGCGCTGGAGGAGCGCTGCAGAGCGATCCCGGGCGACATCACGGCGCCAGGGTGCGCGCTCGACCTCGGGCAGCTCCCCGAGACAGCCGAGCTCTGGCATTGCGCTGCCAGCATCGAGTCGGTGGCTGCCGACCGCGACGAGGCCGCGGCGCACGACATCGCCGGCACCGCACACGTCCTCGCTCTGGCCGAACAGCTCGGCGTCAGGCGCTACAACCACGTCAGCACCGCCTATGTGATCGGCGATCGCACGGGGCTCATCCGGGAGGAACCCGTCCTCGCGGAGCGGGCGCCGAACAACGATCACGAGGCGGCAAAGAGGCGAGCCGAGGAGATGGTGGCCGCTTCGAATCTCGACGTCGTCCGCATTCTGCGCCCCTCGCTCGTTGTCGGCCACAGTCGTACCGCCCGTTGCACCTCAGCGACCGGGATGTACGGCTTGATCGACCAGATCCTCCAGTTCAGACACGAGATCGCGACGACGCTAGGCGACTATCTCGCGCATCGCAGCGTCTCGTTGATCGGGAGGCCGGAGACGCGACTCAACATCGTGCCGGTTGACGTCGTCGCCGAGGCGATCGTGACAATCAGCGAAGCCGACGCGCCCGCGGGGATCTACCAGCTCGCGAATCTCAAGCCGCCCCAGCTCGGAACGTATCTGAGCGTCCTGATCAGTGTCCTCGGAATGCGCGAGCCACGCTTCGTGGACAGCGGAGAGCAGCTGAGCAGCATCGACGCCGCTTTCAATCGGATCGCCGGCTTCCACCGTTCCTATCTGCTGCAGGACAAGGAGTTCGACTGTGCGAACAGCTGTCGGTTCGTCGATTCGGACCTGCTCACCTGGCAGTTCGATGTGTCCGAGCTGACGCGCTACATCGTTGCCCACCTCGACCGGGTCGGACACGAGCACGACGTTCGCCTGACCGCAGCCGAGCTTGACGGGAGCGGGAGATGAAGCTCTCGACGACATCCAGGTGGGACCTGCGGTACCAACACAAGGACCGATGCCGCACGCGCAACGGCGGCGAACTCTACTTCGAGGCCTACGGTGACGGCGCGCCGCTGGTCTTCATCAACAACTTCTTCATCACCGCGCCCGTTTGGCGCAACTTCACCACGCAGTTGCAGCAGGAGTGCGCGGTCGTCACCTACGACCTGCAGAACCAGGGAGCGTCGTCGCAGCCCGGGCCGGGATTCCCGTTCTCGGCGCATGCGGACGATCTCGTCGATCTGCTGGACCACCTCGGCATCGATGACGCCTACCTCGTGGGTACGTCGATCTCGACGTTGATCGCCCGCCAGGTCGCGTTTCGCCATCCGGATCGGGTTCGCGGCCTTGTCCTGATGGGTCCGATCTATTCGCCGCACGGATCGCTCCGCTACCGCATGCTGATGCGGGATTGGCGGGGCCGGCTGGACGCCGGCGGTCCCACCACGCTTTTCAACTCGCTGTATCCCGTCGTCTTCTCCGACCGCGCAGTAGGCGAGGGCGGGGCGCCTGGCTACATCGGAATGCGCCAGCGCTTCCTGGCGCTCAACTCGCACGAGCAGATCGAGGCATGCCTCGAAGCGGCCGGTCAGGCGGAGCAGGCGGCTGACGGCACTGCAGGCCTGCCGCACAGGACCCTGCTGATGATCGGTGACGGCGACGCGTTCTGGAGCCCCGCGACGCTCGCCACGGCCTGCGAACTGCAGCCTGCGGCCGAATGCGTCGTGATCCCTGATGCCGGCCACCTGCCCTTCTTCGAGCAGCCAGAGGCGTACGAAGCCGCCGTGTTGCGCTTCGTCCGCGCGAGCGAGCAGCGCCGCATGCCGTCGTAGCGGCGCGCAGCGCGGCCGTGATGCCGCGCTGCGCCTCGGCCTTCCCGCCGTCAGGCGTGCGTCTTGCTCCGCCTCGCCCGGTCTGATGCGGCTTCGAGCAGCGCAACCGCCAGCGGATGCGCGCGTCCCGGTCTCGAATTGAGCTGCGGCACGAACAACGTCGCGACGTACAGCGGATGGTCGGGCAGTTCGACGATCCGGGCTTCGCCGTCCTGGTCGCTGCCGACGACGCGGAGTCCGGCAGCGTCGAGTTTGTCTTGGTAGTCGGGGTTGAGCCCGAAGTTGCAGTAGTAGTGCTCGGTCACCTCGGGCGTGCCGTAGATCTCGTAGACGCGGGAGCCTGGGACGAGCCGGACGCTCATCGTGCGCCCGGCGAGCGAGCAGGTCAGCGGCGCGACGACCAGGCGGGAGGCGTACGGGTCGTACTCGGCATGCTGTGCGTCCTGGATCCCGAGCACGTTGCGGGCGAACTCGATGACCATGTGTTGAAAGCCCCCGCACGTCCCCAGCAACGGCCACCCGCGCTCACGCGCCAACCGGACCGCTCGCAGAGCGCCGTCGAGCGAGCGGTAGGGGCTGCCGGGCGCGCACCACAGCGCGTCGTACGCTTCCAGCGCCTCGGGAACGATGTCGCGGAGCTCGGGGGTAGCGAGCCAGCGCACCTCGATCTCGACCGACAAGCTCACGGCGGCGTGCTCGAGCGCTGCGGTGGTTGCCGGGTGGGGCGGGAACGCCGGGTCGAAGTCCCCGATCACGCCTATGAGGAGCCTCATGAGAGACCCAGCGAACGTCCGACGATCTCCTTCATGATCTCACTCGATCCTCCGTAGATCCTGGTTGCCCGAGCGTTCACGTACGCCCGGGCGATCGCGGTTTCCGGCATGTACCCGTAACCGCCGTGCAACTGGAGACAGCTGTCGACGACACGGCCTTGGAGCTCCGTGCACCACCACTTGGCGATCGCCGCGTCCTTGATCGTCAGCTCGCGGGAATTGAGGGCAGTGACACAGCGGTCGACGTAGGCACGCGCGATCTCGGCTTCGCCGTGCAGCGCGGCAAGGGTGAAGCGCGTGCTCTGGAAGGTGCCGATTCTCTGCCCGAACGCTTGACGCTCGCGAACATAGGCGATCGTGTCTCTGAGTGCGGCCTCGATGGCGGAGACGGCTGACGACGCGATCGAAAGGCGCTCCAGCGGCAGGCCGAGGGACAGGTACTTGAATCCCTCCCCCTCCTCGCCAAGCAGGTTGTCGACGGGCACCGGGGTGTCAATGAAGGACAACTCGGCGGTGTCATGCGCATGCTGTCCGATCTTCTCCATGCTCGTGCGCGCGAAGCCATCCATTCCTCGTTCCACCACAAGCAGGCTGATCCCGTCGCCGTCCGGGATCTTGGCGCCGACAATCACCAGGTCTGCGTTGAGCCCGTTGCTGATCATCGTCTTGGCGCCGTTGAGCAGATAGCGGCCGTTGTCGGGCGTGGCGGTCGTGCCCATCGCCATCAGGTCCGACCCCGCGCCTGGCTCCGTCAGCGCGATCGCCGCGATCAGGTCACCGGAGGCGAGCCCCGGGAACCAGCGGGCACGCTGCTCCTCGTTGCAGCACCGAAGCAGGTAGGGAAGGCACATGTCGTTGTGCACGGTGAGGCACTGTCCAAAGCTCCCGACGCCGGCGCGTTCGGCCTCTTCACCGATCACGACGTTGAAGCGGAAATCGTTCACCCCCGCGCCGCCATGCTGCTCGGGGATCGCCATCCCGAGGAAGCCGCCTCGGCCAGCGCGCCTCAGCACCTCGCGGGGAACGAGCCGTCGCTCCTCCCATTCGCCGAAGCGTCCTGCGTGGCCGAGGACCTCGCGTTCGAGAAACGTCCTGAAACTCGCGCGGAAGTCCTCGTGAACATCGTCAAACAGTTGGCGTCGCATTCCTCGCTCGCAGGAAGTCTCTTGGATTCTTCGACCGGTGCTCTCGTTTCTGGATCAAGATCCCTCATCGGCGCGCGCGAATCAAGCCACGACACCCACGCTTGCACAGGCCTCGCTGACGAGAGCCGTCGGCGGCAGGTCTCAGCGCGGCAGCGCTCGTGCTGGCGATCGGGGTCGTCATGTGGCTCGCCGGGCACTGGCACTACGCGATGCGGCACCACGAAATCCGCCTCGCCGTTCGCGCACCGCCTCTTCCAGCAAGCGCTTCCAAGCCGGTTCGACCCGACTCGTGGTTGGAGCTTCCCGGTGCATTGGAACGAGACCGTACCGGCAAACGCGGCTCGACTCGCTCGCCGACAGCCATGCGTTCGCGGGTTCCGTCGTGGATCGGTCCGGAGGTGACCGACGATCCTGCGTACGCGAATCGAGAACTCGCTGTCCACGGACGCCCCGCGTAGGACGACGGTCAATTTTTGGCGCGATTAGGTTTCGCTATACCGTGGCAGCCGTTCAGAGGTTCCCTACTCGAAGGAGCTTACGTTGAAGGGACGCAGTTTGCTGGCAACCGTCGCCACGATGGTGGCGTTGCTCGCCGCACTGAGCGGGCCGGCGATGGCCGACACCATCCCAGCTCCCGGCACGCCGGGTCAGCCGCTCGCTTCCGGCCAGCTGTCGGGTTCGGACTCCCACGGGGTGCTCCACTGTCAGGCGGCAGCCGACTTGTTCATCGACCCGACGCTCCCGCCGGGCTCAGCACCCGGAAGCATCGTGGTCACGCCGAATGGCCTGGTGTTCGCCGGCCCGAGAGATGGGCTGTGCGCCCAGATCTACACGGCGTTGACCGGGCAGCAGCCCTGAGGGTCCGGCGCGGTTGATGTCTGTCAACCGCGCGACATGACGTTGGTGCTACCAGTCACATTGCGGCACGCAGGCCGACGGGAGGGCGCAAAGCTCAGACCGTCGGTCTGCCGTGCGCGTGGGACCCGCTCCTCGCTGCGCCAGCCGTGACAAATAGCAGTGGGATTCCAGCGGTCAGGCTGCCGCCGTCGAGCCTCGCTGCGAACTCGGGAGCTCGCGCCCACATGTCGGGCAGATCCGGCTCACGTCATCGGCGGGATCTGGTCGGGCTGCGTCCGGTGCCTCGGCCTTCCGCGCTTCGCGCAGTTCGAGGCGGAGATCGGCGACGGAAAGCCGTTCCGTTATTGCACGATCAAGCCATCTGTCCTGCTCCATAGGCGTCGACGCTGCTAGCTCCGCATGATGACTCCAGGAGAGCTTGTCCCGACGTCGGGACGCGTCCGGGAACCGCGACGCCACGTAGGCCATGTTCCTCAAGCTGCTGACGTCATAACCCGTCAGCTTCGCGGCTTGGACGTACTTCTCGCCGTACCTCGCAGTCCCATACCTGATCCAATCTCCCAGCCACCATTGGCTACAGCGTGCAACCTCGCCGAGCCGGCGACCTGCAAGCACCCACTCTGAGTAGTCGATCTCGCGGGTCGGCGTCCATGTCACGCTCGTGATGCTGGCGACCTTGAAGGCTGTCGCTGTCTCGGAGCGCCGTGCAGCGACGTCTCGGTCCAAGGCACCCGATGCACTCAGCGCCCCCGTCACGGCTTCTGCCCTCCGCAGTTCGGGTCCAAGAGTCCGTTTCTTCGGAGCGCTCCTTCGACGAAGGGACACGAGAGGCTGATGCCGACCACTACATCGGCGCCGAATCCCGGCACGCGCGCGCGCAAAGCGCACCAAACCATTCCGTCCTCCCAGCTCATCCCGCGCACTCCCACGTTGCAGAGATCCAACTACTAACGACGCTACACGCCGCTCACAAACGACGGCGCCGGCACTACACCGAACGTTAATACTTACCCATCAGTCGGTGAAGCGCTATGACCGATAGATGGTATTTCGCCTTCGATGACGACGAATCTCCGCCGCCGAAGCCACCGCAAGGCATCTTTCGGTAGATCGATTTCGCCGGCGAACGTCGCCGAAAGTTGAACCAGCATGTCGTCAGCCCGCACGGACGCGTCGACCCACGCGAGAGCGTGCGCGATGCAGACTAGCGTGCCGAGAGCTGGGTCCTTTTTCTTGCCCGACTCAAGGCGACTCAGAGTCGCTGGCGCAAGGCCAGCCTCTTCTGCAAGGACTACCTGACTCACATCGACCTGCCTGCGTAGCGTTCGAAGCATCGCTCCCAACGCCAGGGAGGGAGCGGTCGTCGGAGCCGGATACTCCATGCAGCGCCCATTCGCTGTCAGCGCAGGACCCGGCAAGCCCGCGAAGGCAAAGACCAAGGGGGCTACGCTCGTCTTGAGCGCCCGCGCCATCTTGGCAACGCTCACCAACCCGGGATCGAGGACCTCGCCACGCTCAAGCTTTCCGACGTGGTTCTCGGAGATGGTCGCCATGCTCGCGGTAACGCGCTGCGTCATGCCCCTCTTCCGCCGCAGTTCGACCATGGCCCTCCCCATCGCGGCCGAACACGTCCGGACCCGAATGATCGAGTCGGATGCTTCCCGTTCCTCTTCCGTCGCCTCCCTCATAGGCGGATGGTCCGTCGATCGTCCGCCGAATCCAAATAGCGCCCAGCAGGTCCGACGCGACGAGCGCCCGGGCTGTCCAAGGCAGCAGCCTGACACCGCTCGTTACCGGTGGCAGTCGATCGCCACGCCGGCCTTGCATGGCCGAAGCCCGCCTGGCCTCAGCCGCCGTGCGGGCTACGGCGACCTTCGCTCGTCAGACTGCAAGGTCTCGTTGAGCTCGTTAGGACTCGCCACTTCGCCCCCTCCCAGGCGCCTGAGAATCGCTACGCGAGTCGGATGAGAGGCGGCTCTGAAGGCGTGCTCGTCAACCATGTGCACGCCCTAGCCGGTCGTGATTCTGTGGACAGGCGCGGAGCCGTTCATGGGCAACTCGTAGTGGAGGAGCACACGACCGAAGAGCCGGCGCCGGACGTGGCACCGAACCGCCAGTTCGAGGCGGGCGCTGCAACCCCGCCTTCTGCTGCCTCGCGCGTCGCGGAGAGCCCGGCGACGGGCGACTATCTGGACATCCCAGCTCGCGTCAGGTTGAGGCCCCGCCTCCGCTGGCACGTCGATCTGCTCTGTGACGAATCCAAGCTTCCAGAGGTGTGAGCCAAGAATCGCTCGAACGCGATCGTGCGTTGTCTCGATCGCTTCGAGACTGCCGTTGGACCTCGTGGCTGGCGGCGACAGCGGGATCACCACCTCGGTGGTTGCAGGCATCAGGGGGACAGGTCGCCTTCGTCTCGTTCGCGGCGCGGGTGGGAGTTCATCGTGCGCGTACGTAGTCGTCGATTCGTGTCGCCAGCCGATTAATGTCGGCTGGCTCGCACGTTGTGATCTCGCGTCCCGGTGCAAGGCCCGCATCCGTGACGATCAGGCGGACCGCCTGTGGCGTCATCCCGTTGAATGCCCGGAGCAGATCCTTGAGCGTCAACCCTTCCCAGCTTTGGTAGGCGTCGGTCGCTCGCAGGCCGCTCGCCAACGCGGCGAGCGCGTCCTTTTCCGGAGCGATCCGCGCGGCGAGCAGCACGAGATGCGTGTCGTGGATCGCGCCCCGGGCGAGTTCGTTGACCGCCTCCGTGGCGGCGTGGGCGTACGCGAGATGGATGTCCGCGTCGTTGGGGATCTCGTCGAGGCGCGTCCGAGCTTCTGCGGCGAGCCTCTCGACTTCCACCGACGCACGTCGCACCTCGGCGACGCGTGACTGGCGCAGCACGAACGGTTGGCTCCGGCACCTCTCGGTGGCGTGCGCGAGCACGCGGAGGCTCGCTGCGATCCGCTGCTCGGTGCGCTCGAGCAGATCCTCGAGTTCAAAGACGCGCCACGCGATCGTCTCGCGCGACGCCGGGTCGTGGCCGGCGCCCTCAGCCACCGGGTCAGTCCACGGTCAGCGTCCGCGTGCGCCGGACCGGTGCGCCGCGCCGTCCCCCGGCCCGAGGGGTAACTACAGGAGGCTCGGACCGAGGGACGACGGCACCTACACCCCGTCTCCTCTTGACACCGAGGGCGAGCTGCGCGGGGGAACCAACGCTGTCCGCGCTGCTCGCGGGTGCCGGTGCGCGACTCGCGTGATGCGCTGGGATGGGACCGTATGACGCACGCAGCGAGCCGCAGGGGGGTATGCCATGCCGCCATCCCCCGCGCGTATTGACCGGCAGGTGGTGGGGGAAACCCCCACCGGCGAGCGCGGTATTGCGGCTTGGCGGCATGGCTCGGCCATCGTGACGAGGCACGGCGGCCTGGTAAAGACCGAAACCCGACTATTTCTTTCTCGGATAGTCGAGTATCGACGCGTCCTACCGACTTGCAAGCGGACTCGTCATATAGGTAAGGTCCGCGTGTCCTTTAGTAGACAGGACAATTTTTCGCACTGGCAGCGGTTCCGGTGGGGGCTCCACAACGACAACGAGGAGGCGCACGCGCGCGCGGCTGCTGCAGCTGCTCGCGAGCGTCGTCCTCTTGGCCGCACTCGCGCTGCTGCGACCGCCAATGCCCGACTTCGGACCCCTACGGATACCGGCTCGAGCACGAGCCGCATCCCGACCCTCGTCGCGCGCGCGTCGGCGACCGGAAGTCTCGGCTCGTCGTCGACCCCGACTGTGCTCCCGTCATCGTCGAGATCTTCGACCTCTACCTGCGCGGCCAGGGCTTCAAGGAGATCGCCAACCACCTCAACCGACCCGGCGGGCCGCCTCCGCCGAGACACGTCGACTCCAAGCGCAACACGGCCGGCAAGTGGTCCAAGACGACCCTGCGCTGCATGCTTGAGAACCACGTCTACACCGGCCGACTGGTCTGGAACCGCCTCGACTTCCGCGAGGCGAAGCTCGGCGAGGGCCCGGTGGTACGCCGCGCGGAAGACGACTGGATCGAGGCCGAGCGCCGTCACGAGGCGCTGATCCCAGACGAAGCCTTCATGCGCGTCCAGGCCGAGCTCGCCCGCCGCGCTAAGGCCGGCGGGACGAAGCGCCGCAGCAGCCAGCGCCGCTCCTACCTCCTGCGCGGGATCGTCCACTGCGGGACCGGCCACAACCCGCTGCGCATGCATGGCAAGGCCCGCAAGGGCATCACCTATTACGCCTGCGCCTACCGCATCAGCTACGGCGACAAGGCCGCCGAGGCACTCGGGCACGGGAAGTGGCAGTACGTCCGTGAGGACATGCTGCTCGAACAGATTGACCGCTTCTTCGCGACCAACATCTTCGGCCCCACGCGCCTCGCCGCGTTCCGCTCCCAGCACCGTGAGCTGGCGCGCGAGGTGGTGGCTACGGGCGCCCAGGAGCGCGAGCGCATCCAGCGGCAGCTCGCCGACATCGACACCCGCATCGAGCGCCAGATCGCCGCGATCGAGGCAGGCGTCGAACCCGGCCTCGTCCGCGCGCGCATCGACGCCCTCAAGACCGAGCGCACCAACATCGCCACCGCGCTCGCCGCGCTTACGCCGACCCCGGCCTCAAGCGACGGCGTGCTCGACATCGGCGAGGCGTGCGAAATCCTCGACGGCCTCCCCGACCTCACCGCCGAGCTCGCCAACGCCGACGACGAACTCCGCCGCCGCGTCTACGACGCCTTCCAGCTCGCCGTCGAGCTCGACCGCAACAAGGGCCAGATACGACTGAAGGCGCTCGTCTCGAGCGCCTTCACGGAAGCGACCGATCTTCAGGCCCTGGTCGCTAATGGGGCCATAGCGGGGGCGGGATTCGAACCCGCGACCTTCGGGTTATGAGCCCGACGAGCTACCAGACTGCTCCACCCCGCGGCGTGGGCGAAGCAGTATAGCGGCTCGGGCGGGAATCCCGAAGCGGCGCAGCGCGTCAATGCTGCGCTGGGGCAGGCCGCGCGGCACCCGGCCGCGGGCACCGCACGCGCCACGCGCCACGCGCCACGCGGCACGCCGCCGCCCGCACGCGCCACATACGATCCCGCCCGATGGGACGCGTCTTCGTCACCCGCGCGCCGGTCGGCGACGGGCTCGACCGCCTCACGCGGGCCGGCCACGTCGTCGACGTCTGGGCCGACCCGGCCCCGCCGCCTCACGACGCGCTGCGCGAGCGCGCCCAGCAGGCGGACGCGCTCATCTGCATGCTCAGCGAGCGCATCGACGCCGCCTTCCTCGACGCCAACCCCCAGCTCGCGGTGATCGCGAACTACGCCGTCGGCCTCGACAACATCGATCTCCAGGCCGCGGCGGCCCGCGGCGTCGCGATCGGCCACACCCCCGGTGTCCTCACCGACGCCACGGCCGACCTCGCGTTCGCGCTGCTGCTCGCCGCCGCGCGCCGCCTCCCGCAAGGTGCGCAAGCGGTCGAGGACGGCCGCTGGGGCACGTGGCAGCCCGACGGCTTCCTCGGCGCGGATCTCGTCGGCGCGACGCTCGGCATCGTCGGCGCCGGGCGCATCGGCGAGGCGGTCGCGCGACGCGCCGCCGGCTGGAGCATGCGCATTCTCAAGACGACGAGCCGCGGCGGCACGCCCCTCCCCGAGCTGCTTGCCCGGTCCGACTTCGTCTCGCTTCACGTTCCCCTCACGCCCGGCACGCGCCACCTGATCGACGCGCACGCGCTCGGCCGGATGAAGCCCACCGCGATCCTCGTCAACACCGCGCGGGGCCCGGTCGTCGACACGCAGGCGCTCACGCACGCCCTGCACGCCGGCACGATCGGCGGCGCAGCGCTCGACGTCACCGACCCCGAGCCGCTGCCGCCCGACCACCCGCTGCTGCAGGCGCCGAACGTGCTCGTCGTCCCGCACGTCGGCTCGGCGACTCGGCGCACGCGCGCGGCGATGACCGACCGCTGCGTCGACAACGTGCTCGCCGGCCTCGCGGATGAGCCCCTCCCGTATCCCGCGCCGGCCCCGTAGCATCCCCTGCCGCATGCGCGTCGGCGTCGTCGACATCGGGACCAACTCCACCCGCCTGCTGATCGCCGACGTCGAGGACGGCGCGATCGCCGAGCTCGACCGCCGCTCCGAGGTGACCCGCCTCGGCCAGGGCGTCGACACCTCCGGCCGGCTCGCGACGGAGGCGATGGCTCGCGTGTTTGCGACGCTCGACGCCTACCGCGACGCGCTCGACGCCGCCGGCGTCTCGGCGGACGCGCGCATCGCCGTGCTCACGAGCGCCACCCGCGACGCCGCCAACGGCCCCGACTTCACGCGCCGCGTGCAGGACGACTACGGCCTCGACGCGCGCACGCTGTCCGGCGAGGACGAGGCGCAGCTCACCTTCCAGGGCGCGACGCACGGTCGCGACCCGTCCGACACGACGCCGCTGCTCGTCGCCGACATCGGCGGCGGCTCGACGGAGCTGATCGTCGGCGCAGCCGGCGGCGAGCAGCCGAGCTTCCACGTCTCGCTGCAAGCCGGCGTCGTGCGCCAGACCGAGCGCCACCTCCACCACGATCCGCCACCGCCGAGAGAGCTGCGACACGTCGCCGACGACGTCCGCGCGACGATCGAGACGCACGTGCCCGAGGCGGTACGGACGAGCGCGGTGGCGGCGGTCGGCGTCGCCGGGACCGCGACCTCGCTCGCCGCGATCGATCAGGAGCTCGACCCGTACGACCCGCGACGAGTGCACGGCTCCGTGCTCGAGCGCGCCGAGATCGAGCTGCTGCTCGCGCGGCTCGCGCAGCTGCCGCTCGCGGACCGCCGCGACGTCCGCGGCCTGCATCCCGACCGCGCCCCGACGATCGTCGCCGGCGCGGCGATCCTGCTCGAGGTGCTGCGCGCCTTCGACCTGCGCCGCGTCGAGGTCTCCGAGCACGACCTGCTCCACGGCGTCGCGCTCGCACGCGCGGCCGGCACGCTGACCGAGTAGGCGCGTTCGCGCGCCCACTCGGAACAGCGGCTATCGCCAGACTGACACGACGCATACGACCGGTTTCCGGATCACACTGACTAATGAGCTGGACGCATGTTCTATTGTCCGGTCCATGACACCCTAGGAATATGGGGCGGTCGGGCATTGGGGTCGCGTGCGAACGTTCCCCCGCTGCTCGGCCCATAGGCTCGGGCGAAGCCGCATCAACGGCGCCTCCCGCCGTCCGAGCCACCGATACGGCCCTTTCACGGCACGTACCCCTGCCCGTCCTGATGGGGCCACTTCGAGGAAGCCGTCCACATGATGTGGGCGGCTTCCTCACTTTGGTGACGTCGCCGGGAGGCAAGCGGTTCCGCTTGCCGGACGGAGAAACGAGCAACCTCGCTACGCGAGGTTGCTCTTCCGCGGATACACGACGCTCGGGTCCGTCAGCACGTTCACGAGCGCCGGAACCTCGGCGGAGAACGCGCGCTCCAGCGCGCCGCGCAGCTCGTCCGGCCGCTCGACCAGCTCGCCGTGGCCGCCGAGCGCGCGCACGACCTCGTCGTAGCGCGTCGCCGGCCGCAGCTCGGCCGCGACCGAGTAGCCGTAGAGGAACTCCATCGGGTGCTTCTCGAGCGCCCAGATGCCGTTGTTTCCCATCACGCCGACGACGTGCACGCCATGGCGCGCAAGCGTGTCGAACTCCATCCCGGAGAAGCCGAACGCGCCGTCGCCGAGCAGCAGCACCACCTGCCGCTCCGGTCTCGCGAGCTTCGCGGCCAGCGCGTAGCCCGGCCCGGACCCCAGGCAGCCGAACGGCCCGGGATCCAGCCAGCACCCCGGCTCGTAGGAGTCGACGACGCGCCCCGCGTAGGACACGAAGTCGCCGCCGTCGCAGACGACGATCGCGTTGCGGTCGATCACCTCGGCGAGGCCGCGGTAGACGCGCATCGGGTGCAGCGGCGCGCGCTCGTCGTTGAGCTCAGCCGCCTCGGCGGCGTGCTTCTCCGACTCGACGCCCCGCAGCTGCTCGACCCAGGCACGCGTACGATGCACGCCGCCTCCACCCGCGCCGGCGGCCGAGCACAGCGCGTCGAGCGTCGCCGGCAGCGCTCCGTACAGCTCGGCCGCGACCGCGCGCGGATGCTCGCGCAACGGCTCCGCGACATCCAGCACCACGATCTCGGTCTCCGCCCCGAACGAATCGCCGAAGCCGAGCCGGAAGTCCATCGGCACGCCGATCACGAGCGCGACGTCCGCATTCGTCAACGCCGCCCCCCGCGCGCGCGAGAAGAACAGGTCGTGGTCGGCGGGCAGGCAGCCGCGTGCGAGCCCGTTGAGGAAGACCGGCACGCCGAGCTGCTCCGCCAGCGCGCGCATCGCGTCCTCGCCATGGCCCCAGTACAGGTTCGTCCCGGCCATCACGACCGGCCGCTCCGCCTGCGCGAGCAGCGCCGCCGCGCGCTCGACGCCATCGCCTCCGGCGCCGGCGCCCCGCCACGGCTCCAGCAGCGACGCCTCGCTCGCCGGCTCCTCCGCCTCGCTGAAGACGTGGTCCATCGAGAAGTCGAGGAAGGTCGGCCCGGAGTGCGGCGTCGTCGCCACGCGCAGCGCCTCGTCCACCATGCTCGGGATCTCGGCCGTCGAGTCGGGCGTCGCGGCGAGCTTGGTCAGCGGCCTCACGAACGGCACGTGATCGATCTCCTGCAGCGATCCGCGCCCCCAGCGCAGCGCCGGCGCGCGCCCCCCGAGCACGAGCATCGGCGAGTTGTTCGACTGCGCCGAGCCGATCGCGCTGACGGCGTTCGTGACGCCCGGCCCGGCCGTCACGGCCGCCACGCCAGGCGTGCGCGTGACCTTCGCCCAGCCCTCCGCGGCGAACGCGGCGGTCTGCTCGTGGCGCACGTCGACGATGTCGATTCCCTCTGCGCGGCAGCCGTCGTAGATCGGGAAGATGTGCCCGCCCGAGAGCGTGAACAGCTTGCTCACGCCATGAGCCTTGAGGCGTCGGGCAATCAGCCGGCCGCCGTGCAGTCGCGTCTGCTGCGTGGTGTCTGTGGACATGCAGGCGATGCTAGACAGCCGTTGATCCCGCCGCGCCGGCCGACCGCGCCGAGCACCGCACGCCGTCGCGGCGCACGTGGCGTATGAGGCACGTATGACGGCCGACCCGACCTCTTGCGGCGAGGCGAAGCGTTCCCCATAGTGGCGAACGGGCGAGGAGCATTCATGGCACGAAGACCTCCTCGTTTCCCGACATAAGCCGAACGTGGCCGGCAGCGACGCCGGCGCCTCCTAAGCGTTCGGCTGGCGACGCACAGCTCCCGCGTATCGGGACCCCCGACCCGGTCCGCTCTTCCGGAGCTGCGACTCAGGTGGGGCCCGGCAGCGACGCCGGGCCTCACTTGCCTCTCGGGGCCCTAGCTAGGACCGCCCGCCGACGCGACCCCACGCATGCTCGGGCCGCGCGGGATGGTCCCCGTCGGCCGGCAGCGCCGCGACGACGCCGTTCAGGGCGCGCGGCGCCCACAGCTCCACGCGCTCGCGCTTGCCCTTCAGCGCCGCCGCCGGCCGCGGGTCGAAGCCGCCGTGATCGAGGCACAGCAGCCGCTGCGTCGCCTCGGTCACGAGCACTGCGTCGCCGGTCTGGCGCGTCACCTGCTCGACGCGCGCGGCAGTGTTGACGGGATCGCCGATGACGGTGAACTCGACGTGCCCGCCGCCGCCGACCGTCCCCGCCACCACGAGGCCGGAGTTCACGCCGATGCCAACCCGCAGGCTTCCCTGGTAGCGCTCCTGCACCGTGCGCGCGATCTCGATCGCCGCCGCGACGGCGCGGTCGGCGTGCGCGACGATCGGCTCGGGCGCGCCGAAGACGCCCAGCAGGCCGTCGCCGACGTACTTGTCGGGATAGCCGCCGTGGCGCGCGAGCAGCGGTACGACGAGCTCGTAGAACTCGTTGAGGCGGTCGACAACCGCGCGCGCGCTCGCGCGCTCGGCGAAGCGCGTGAAGTCGCGGATGTCGAGGCACAGGACCGAGACCTGGAGTTCCTCGCCGTCGAGGTGCGTGCCGTCGCGCAGCACCATCTCGGCGACGCTCGGGCCGACGTAGGCGCCGAACGCCTCGTGCAGCCGTTCGCGCTCCTGCAGGCCGGCGACCATGTCGTTGAACGAGCGCGCGAGGCGCCCGGTCTCGTCGGCCGAGACGACCGGCACGCGCGTGCGCAGGTCGCCTTGGCGCACCCGCTCGGTCGCTTCGCGCAGCGCCTCGAGCGGGCCGAAGATCGAACGCGACAGCAGGATCGTCAGCTCGAGCGAGATCGTGAACGCGAGCACGACCGCGACGACGACCGCCGGCCCGAGATCGGACAGGCGCGCGCCGTGGCGGTTGAGCTCGATGCCCGCGACGATCGCGCCCGTCAGCACGTTGATCGCCGGCAGCCCGACGAGCAGCCGCCGCCGCAGCGGCACGCCGCCGCGGCCGGGGTCGAAGTCGTCGGAGAGGCTCAGCGCGACGTCGGCGAGCACCGGCCGCAGCAACGACTCCATCGCGAAGAAGCGGAACAGCGCGCCGTACAGGAGCGTCAGCAGCATCCCGGCGAAGATCGCCAGCCCGGCCCACGCGGACAGCCCGAGCTGCGCCGTCGCGAACACGCCGAACGGCACGATCACGAGCAGGATCGGGACCGTGCGCACGCGCCGCGCGTACATGCTGGGCATGAGCGCGAGCGCACGCCAGGCGTCGGTCGTGCTCGCGCGGTCGCGCGCACCGTTGAGCCACGCGTCGACCGGCGCGAGCAGCCGCCGTGCGAGCAGGATCGAGCTCACGTTGTCGAGCGCCACCAGCAGCTCCGCGACGACGAGCAGGGCGACGAAGTCCCCGTCGCTCATCGGCTGGTAGAGCCGCAGAAGCGCCAGGCCGCCGAGCACGACGAGGTACGCGAGCTGGAACTGGAGGGCGACGACCAACAGCGGGTATCGCCGGCCGAGCCGGCGATACGCGTATCGCAATGCCCGGTCCATCCCACCCGGGATTGTGACAGCGCAGCGCCCCGATGCCAGCCCGATGAGGAAAAGCTCAGCTTTGCCGCGACGCGCGCGGCGGTCAGGACGCGCTCGGCCGCGCGAGCGCGCCGAGCTGCGACAGCCAGGCGGTGATGTGCGCCTCTCCGCAGTAGAGCCGCTGCTCGTGCTCGAGCGCGGGCAGCGCCATGCCGCCGGCCTGCTCGATCGAGCGGCCCGCCATCGCGATCTGGTGATCGCGCCGCGGGTCGCGCGCGGCGACGAGCGCTTCCTCGACGTCGAGCCCGGCGGCCGCGGCCGCCTCGGCGATGATCTCGGGATCCTCGAGGTCGAAGCCGCCGCAGAACGCGAGCCGCCCGGCGGCGACCGCGAACGCCCCCGCGCAGCCGTGCTCGCTCGCGCAGGTCGCGACGCGCATCGCCGCCGGCACGCGCGCCGGGAAGCGCTCCGGCCAGACGAGCGGCATCCGCAGCGCGTGCGCGCGCCCGAGCGCCTCGGCGACGAGCTGCTCGCCACGCGGCGGCGGTGCCTGCAGCGTGGCCGGGCGCCAGGTCGCGCCGCCGACGCGCCGCTCGACGCGCTCGGCGACAAGATACGTGTAGGGCGACGCGAGATCGAAGTAGAGCGTCGTGGACGCCGTCTCGGACGCGTGCGGCAGCGCCTGCCGGCCCGCCAGGTCCAGGCGACGCCGCGTGAGCTGGATCACCTCAGCCATCTGCCTCCTCCTCCTTGGTCCCGCCGACCATAGCCCCCGGCTCCCCGATGGGAGAGGGAGAAGTACGCAAAAACGGTGTGTTGCATAGCGATTCGAACTGTGCGATGCACTGTACGGCGTTTGCGATCGGGTGTAGAGCAGACGACTCCGGGGAAGCGAGAAGCAAAGGAATCCCTCGGCTACCCGTCAGTCGGTTAATCTGTTCGGTGGTAGGTAGGTTCCACGCACACGTAGACCGGAGGTTGTCATCCCACCCGCTCCCCCTCCCAAACGCCATCCATACGATCAGTGGTCGCCCGATGCGCGCGCATTGGACCTCGTCGGCGACAAGTGGACGCTGCTGATCGTGCGCGACCTCGTGAGCGGTCCGCGGCGGTTCGTCGAGCTCCAGCGCACCTTGCCGGGAATCTCGACGGAGCAGCTGCGATCGCGCCTGAACCGCATGGTCGCCGATGGCCTGTTGACCCGCCAGCGCTACCGCGAGGTGCCGCCACGGGTCGACTACGAGCTGACCGACCGAGCCCGCGACCTCGTCCCGGTCCTCGGCGCGCTCGCGCGCTGGGGCTACGAGTGGTCGTGGAGCGAGCCTCGCCGGGCCGAGGCGATCGACGTCGGCGCCATCTTCCGGCTTGCGCCGGGGCTGCTGACCTTGCCGCGATCGCTGCGCGGCACGGTCGAGCTGACGGTCAGCGATCGCTCGAAGGACGGCGAGTCGCGTCAGTACGCGCTGATCGTCAGACGCGGCGCCGTCACGCTCGAGGAGCACGCCGAGCCGGAGGCCGACGCACAGGTCTCCGGGACGGAACGCGCCTGGATCGACGCCCTCGTGCCCGAGGGCGCGGCGAACGGTCTCGAGATCCGCGGTGACACGCGTCTCGCGACCGCGGTCCTGGAAGGCCTGACGCCCGCCTCCACGCGGGCGACGGCCGTCGCGTGAGGCGCGAGCCCGCATCGCGGGGTGACCGCGCGGCCTGTCGGCTGCGCGGTCGCCCGGTCCGGTCGTAGCGCGGCCTGTGCACCTCACGTTCCTACGCTACGCCCCCGCGTCAAGCATCGTTCGAACGCGGACGTTTGCGCTGTTCGCCGTCACCGCGAGATCCGCGAGATGGTTCTGACGGCATCCCATTTCAGCTTCTAGACTCCCGCCGCGGTTTACCTGCCCGGGTGGCGGAACGGCAAACGCAGTCGATTTAAAATCGGCGGCTCCCCCAGGGGCGTGTGGGTTCGACTCCCACCCCGGGCATTCGCCTGCCGGGTTTCGACCGATCTCCGCTACCGGGCACCTGCCACGCTGTCGGCGTGACGCTCGGCTTCTGGCTCTCCGACGCGTGCCTCGTCGGCGTGCAGGCCGCGTTGGTGGCATCTCCGCGCGGGCGCGCGCCCGCGCGCGTGGGCGGGCTCGTGCGACGCATGTCGGGCCGCGGCTGGGCGCTCGTCCCGCTCGCCTCGATCGTGCTCGTGGTGGCGGCGATCAGCACGGCGAGCGCCGTCGCCGACGGGCTCGCATGGCTCGCGCTGCTCGCCGTCCCGCCGCTCGCGGCCGCCGCCCTCGGGGCGACGATGCGCGGCGGGCGGCCGTGGCTGGCGCTGCTCGCCGCGCCGCTGTTCACGCTCGCGTGGGCCGACCGCAGCGGGCTCGCCGGCGAGGGCGCGGCGGTCGCGCTGTCGGCGCTGTCCTGCGTGACGCTCGGCGTGCTGCTGACGTCCGTCGCGCCGCGCGGCTGGCTGAAGGCCGGGATCGTCGCGATGGCCGTCGTCGACGCCTATCTCGTCGGCACGCAGCTGCTGCAGCCCGCCAACGACGTGCTGAACGCGGCCGCCCCGCCCGTCCACCTGCCGCAGCTCCAGCGCGCGCTGTTCGGCGACGCGCTGATGGGCTACGGCGACCTGTTCGTGGCCGGCGTCTTCGGCGCGATCGTCGCCGCCGAGCACGAGACGCGCCGCGACGATCCGCCGTGGCGCTGGGCGCTTGTCGTGCTCGCGCTCGCGCTCGCCTTCGACCTGCTGTTCCTCGTCGTCGACGTGCTGCCGGCGACGGTGCCGGTCGCGCTGGCGCTGCTGCTGCGCGAGCGACGGCCGCAGCGGCGCCGCGCGCCGCGCTGACAAACCGAAAACCCGCAACTTTCGCCGCTGCTACGGTGTCTTGAGAGTCGAGTGGAGGCCTCAGCTCTCACATCGGGGACGGCCCTCGGCCACCATGGCCGCTCGCCGCTGCTGCGCTTGCAGTCGGACGAGCGCCTGATCGCGCTCGTGCGGCGCGGCAATCACGGCGCCTTCGAGACGCTCGTCGCGCGCTACCAGTCGCGTCTGCTCGCGTTCTGCCGCCACATGCTCGGCTCGCGCGAGGACGCCGAGGACGTGCTGCAGGAGGTCTTCGCGGCCGCCTTCAACGCGATGCTCGCCGACGAGCGCCCGATCAACGCGCGCCCGTGGCTCTACCGCATCGCGCGCAACCGCTGCCTCAACCATCTGCGGCGCGCCCAGGCGATCGGCGTCGACTCGATGGACATCCACCTCAGCGAGCACGGCACGACGACCGCCGACAAGGTCGACAAGCGCGAGCAGTTCCGCGAGCTGATCGCGGACGTGCAGGAGCTGCCCGAGACGCAGCGCACCGCGCTGCTGCTGCGCGAGATCGACGCGCTCTCCTACGACCAGATCGCCGAGGCGATGGAAACGACGATCCCGAGCGTCAAGTCGCTGCTCGTGCGCGCGCGCGTGTCGCTCGCCGAGGCGGCGGAGGCGCGCCTGCTGTCGTGCGACGACGTGCGCATCGAGCTGGGCGAGATCGCCGAGGGGCTGCGCCGCCGCACGACGCCGCCGGTGCGGCGCCACCTGCGCGGCTGCGAACGCTGCACGGTCTTCCGCACGGAGCTCAGAGCGACGAGCAAGGCGCTGGCGCTGCTGCTGCCGGTCGGGCCGCTGCTGATCCTCAAGAAGCTGCTGATCGCGCACCTCGGGCTGTCCTCGATGGCGGGCGCAGGCGGCGCCGGCGGGGCAAGTGGCGCGGGCGCCGGCGGAGCCGCGATCGGCGTCGGTGCCGTCGCGGGCACGACGAGCGCGGTCAGCAGCAGCGGTCTGATCTCCGCGGGCCTCGGCGCGCTCGGGGCGAAGGCCGCCGCCGGGATCGCCGCCGCCGCGCTCCTGACGGCCGGCGCCGCGGTCGAGGTGGAGCAGACGACGACGCACCGCCATCGTCCGCAGGCCTACGCAGCGGTCGCCCCGCACCGGGCACAGCCCGCCGCCGTGCAGCCGGCTCCCGCACACGTGCAGACCGCTCCCGCGCGCGTTCAGCGCGCGCTCGACGCCCCCGCGAGAGCCGGACACGACCCGAGATCCGCCGCGACCCCGTCGAAGCCGAGAGACACGACGACCGCGCAGACGACGCCCGCGACCACGCCGACGACGGTCGCCGCGACGCCGCCCCCGGTCGCCGACCCGGGGCGCACGCAGGTCGAGACCGGCTCCACGACGCTGCCGTCCACCGCACCGGCGGAAGCGCCGCCGCCGACGCTCGTACCACTCCCGCCGCCCGCCGGCACGACGACGACGGCGACCACGCCGACGACGACCACGCCGCCGCCCACGACGACGACCCCGCCGCCGTCGACCTCGACGACGCCCGCGCCGCCGCCGGAGACCACCCCGCCGGCCGAAGGCACCGACCCGGGCACGACGACCGCGACGGCGCCCGCGCCGTCGGACGGCGACTCGTAGCGGCCGCTCAGGCGGCGGCGACGAGCCCGATCACCTTCATGCGCCGCTCGAGCGCTCTGAGCGCGAACGCGCGCGTCTCGGCGATCGAGACGCCGAACAGCTCGGTGTCCTCGTCGTCGGGCGCCCACTTCGGCTTCAGCACGGCCTCGGCGATCGGCGCGACCTCGCCGAGCGTGCGCTGGATCGCCGTCACGTAGCGCGGATCCTCGCGCGCCATCTCGCGCAGGAAGCGCGCGCCGAACGCGACATGGCGGTGCTCGTCGCGCGCGACGTTCGTGAAGCCCTCGACGAAGCCGGGCAGCGTCCCCTCGCGCTCGTTGTAGTCGATGATGAAGTGCTGGCCGGTGAGCGCGAGCATCCCCTCGATCACCATGTGGTAGATCGTGATCGCCTCGACGAGCGTCTCGGTGTCCTGCGGCTCGACGGCGAGGCGGTCGACGCGCCCCTTCAGCAGCTCGTCGAACAGGACTCCGAACTCCGGGTTGAGGTGCTCGCTCGTCTCCGCCAGGCGCCCGTCGAGCCCGTCCGCCTCCAGCACGCCGACCTCGCTGTAGAAGCGGTCGAAGAACGCCACGTGGCGCGCCTCGTCGGCGATCTGCGTCGAGAGGAAGATGCGCATGTCCTCGCCCGGCGCGGCGCGCATCATCGGACCGAGCTCGGAGGTCACGCGCTGCTCGCCGATGAAGAACGACGACAGCCCGTACATGCGCGCGTAGCGCTCTTCGGCGTCGATCCGCTCGTGCCAGTCGATCCGGTCCTGCGTGAAGTCGATGTCCTGCACGGCCCACTGCTGGCGCTCCCACAGCGAGTACAGCTCGCGGTAGGTGAGCAGGTGCGCCTCGCCGCGATCGGCGCTCTCCAGCAGCGCGGGATCGCTCGTGGCGCGGAAGTCGACGCGGTCGGTGCGTGAGCTGGCGGCGGTGTCGGACACGGCGGACCTCTCTCATCGCGGGTGGCCTGCGCCCGTCGGGGCGCTTCGCCCAGCCTACCCGAGGCTTGGCTGGCCAGCCAGCCGTTACGGTCCGCCGTCGCCGCCGACGACGAGCGCGGCTGCGCGGCGGCCGTCGAGCAGGACCACGTAGCGGCCGGCTCTGAGCCCGGGAATCCGGATCGCGGCGCGGCCCCCGGCGTTGACGACGAGCGCGTGCGGGGTCGGCGTCCGAAGGACGAGCCGGTGCTGCTTGCCGTCGGCGGCGAGCAACGAGAGCTCGACGGCGAGGAACGGCGGGACCGTGATCGTCGCGGGCGCCAACCGGCCGCCGGGCGCGGTGACGAACGTGGCGGGGATGCGCACCGCTTGGGAGCCGCCGCTTGGGGCGGGGACCTGCGTTCGGGTCTGAGTCCGGGCCGGCGGGGGCGCCGTCGTCTGCGTCGTCACCGGGGTCGTGCCGGGCTGCGTGGCGTCCGGCGGCGGGCTCGTGGCGTCGGGGGCGCTCGCCGTCGGCGGAGTCGTCGTGCCACCGCCGACCGAGCCGCCGCCGCAGCCCGTCACCGCCAACCCGGCCAGCACCGCCAGCGAGAGGCATCGAGAGGAATGCCGCATGCGCCCGGAGCCTACCCGTCCGCCCCGACCACTCCTCCCTGATCTGTGCCCCTTTGTGTTCCTATACGGGACCCTATGGGGCACAGCTCGCCGGGTGAGCGCCGTAGACCGCCATCAACCCGGCGTACCAGGCGTCGGGGGAGTGGCGCGCGCGGGCGCGGGCGAGCGCGGCGTCGCCGGCGGCGGCGCGGGCGGCGGGGTCGGTCCACAGGGCGGTGAGGGCGGCGCGCCAGGCGTCCGCGTCGTCGACCGGCAGCGCCGCGTTCGCGCCGACCAGCTCGGGGATCCCTCCCCGTGCGCTGCCCAGCACGGGGACCCCGTCGGCGAGCGCTTCCACGACGGTCATCGGACACGGATCGTCGCTGCGCGACGGCGCGAGCAGCACAGCCGCGCCGCCGCGCTCGCGCGCCAGCGCGTCGGCCGCGAGCCGGCCGACGAACGTGACATCGGCGCCGTCGGCGAGCGCGCGCAGGCGCGCTTCGTCGGGGCCGACGCCGGCGATCCGCAGCGGCACGCCGGCCTCGCGCGCCGCGCGCACGGCGACGTCGAAGCCCTTCTCCTCGACCAGGCGGCCGGCGGCGAGCGCATAGCGGCCCTCGCCGGCGTGCGAGGCCGCCGCGAGCGCACGCACCGCGTTCGGCACCACGGTCATCCGCTCGCGCGCGATCCCCATCCCGTCGAGCCGCGCCGCGAGCGCGTCGCTGACGGCGACGAGCGCGTCGGCGTGCGCGAGCAGACGCGGCTGCTGGCGCGCGAGCCCGGCGGCGTAGACGGCGCTCTCGGGCAGCGAGCCGCGGCAGCGATGGCGCACGCCCGGTCGCGTGTCGCGACCTTGGCATTGGAAGCACGGCGCCCCGTCGCGGTAGGCGACCGCGATCGCGCACACGAGCCGGTAGTTGTGCAGATGCAGGACCGTGCGCGCGCCCGCCGCGCGCGCTGCCGCCAGCGCACGCCAGCCGAACAGCGGGTGGACGTTGTGCGCGTGCACGACGTCGGCGCGGTGGAGCCGCACCGCCTGCGCCACGTCGGCCGGGTCGAGGCCGCCGCGCAGCAACCCGCGCGCCGCCTGCGCGCGGGTGACGGACCCGCTGTCGCGCTCGAGTCGGGCGACGGCATTGCCGCGCGCAGACAGCAGCGCCTCCAACTCGTCGACGACGCGCTCCTCGCCGCCGGCCGCGCGGTAGCGGTTGTGCAGCAGCAGCACGCGCACGCGGGCGTCCGCGTCACGCGGCGGGAGCAGAGGCGGCGGGGCCATCGGCCGCCGATTCTGGCACGCTGCGGGGCCGTGGCGATCGCGCTCGTAACGAACGTGCTGGCGCCTTACCGCGTCCCGCTCTACGCGCTGCTCGCGGAGCGCTACGGCGTCGAGGTGCTGTGCTTCGGCGCCGGCGCCGGCTACGTGCCGACCTGGTTCGCCGACCTCGACGCGCAGCTCGCCGCCGCACCGTTCCCCGCCCGGCGGATCGGCGGCCCGGGCGCCGCGCTGCGGCTCAGCCGCCGCTACGACGGCGCGATCGCGCCCGTCGCCGGCGGCGCGATGCTTCCGGCGACCTACCTCGGCATGCGCGCGCGGGGCAAGCCGTTCGTGCTGTGGGGATCCGTGTGGGCCCACCCGCGCGGAGGCAAAGCCCCTGTCGGCTGGCCGCTCGTGCGCCACGTCTACCGCCACGCCGACGCCGTCGTGACGTACGGCGAGCACGTGCGCCGTTACGTGGCGCGCTACCGCGGCGATGACGACGACGTCGTGATCGCGCCGCAGTCGGTCGAGGCGGAGTTGTTCGGGCGTCGCGTCGCCGCCGAGGAGATCGCCGCCTGGCGGGCGGAGCACGCCTTGCCGGCAGACGGCCCGCTCGTCCTCTCCGTCGGCCGCCTGGTCCCGGAGAAGGGCATCGAGGAGCTGCTCGCGGCGTGGCGCCTGGTCGAGGCGCGAGCCGCCGCCGCACGCAAGGGCACGCCGCCCGCGACCGGCCCCACTCCCCTCGCTGCCCCTCGTCCCGCAGCGCCACCAACCCTCGTCGCGATCGGCGACGGCCCACTCGCGGGCGCGGTCGAGGCGACACCGCGCACGAAGCTGCTCGGCCCGCAGCCCCGCGACCGCCTCCCGGTCGCCTACGCCGCCGCAGACCTGCTCGTCGTCCCCTCGATCCCGACGCCGCGCTTCCGCGAGCCGTGGGGGCTCGTCTGCAACGAGGCGCTGCACCAGGGCACGCCCGTCGTCGCCACCACGGCGGTCGGCGCCGTCGCCGGCGGGCTGATCCGCGACGGGGACACGGGCCTGGTCGTCCCGCCCGGCGACCCGCCCGCGCTCGCCAGCGCGATCGAGCGCCTGCTCGAAGACCAAGCCCTGCGTACGCGCCTCGGCGAAGCCGGCCGCGCCGCGCTCGCCGGCCACACCTACGCGGCGATGGCGGACGCGTTCGGCGTCGCGCTCGCGCGCGCCGGCGCGCTCTGACTCGTAGGGCTAGCCGTCGCCGACGTCGAACATCGACTCGAGGTCGTGTCTTGAATAGACCTCGAACGCGAGCAGCGTCTGCGTCTTCGTGATGCCGGGGAGCTGCGCGAGCTGCTCGGTGATGACGTGCGCGAGGTCGTCTTGCTCGCGCAGCCGCAGGATCGCCGCGAAGTCCCACTCGCCGGTGATCGAATAAGCCTCCGCGACCCCCGGCACGTCCGCAAGCTGCCCGCCGAGGTCGGGCAGCGCGGTGCGCTCGGCCTGGATCAGGACGATCGCGTGCGTCATGGCGACCAGGTCTCACCCGGCGCGAGCACGACGACCTGCGAGGACGTCGCCGACTCGACGTCGGCCTTGAACGCCTGCGCGTCGGTCTCGACCGGCGGGAACGTGTCGTAGTGGATCGGGATGACGGTGCGCGCGCCGACGAGCCGCACCGCCTCGACCGCGTCGTGGCGATCCATCGTGTAGTGGCCGCCGATCGGCACGAGCGCGACGTCGATCTCGCGCCCACGCCCGACGAGCTGCAGGTCGGAGAACAGGCACGTGTCGCCGAGGTCGTAGATCGTCGTGCCGCCGAAGTCGATCAGCAGGCCCGCCGCCGTGTGCGCCGTGCCGCTCGGTGAGACGGCCGTGTGCCAGGCCGGCACGAGCTTCGCGCTGCCCCACTCGAACGTCTCGGTGCCGCCGAGGTTCGGGTCGCGCACGTCGACCCCCTCGCCGCCGATCTCGTTCGCCAGCTCGACGATCGCGACGACCGTCGCGCCGGTGCGCTTGGCAATCGCGACCGTGTCGCCGAGATGGTCGGCGTGGCCGTGCGTGAGCAGGATCGTCGTCGCGTCAAGCTCGTCGGCGCTCGCGGCCGCTCTCGGGTTGCCCGTCAGGAACGGGTCGATCAGGACCGTGGTCCCGCCGTCGCTGAGCGCACATGCCGCGTGACCAAGGAAGCGCAGCTCCATCGTCAGTCCCCTTCCCTCGCAGTGTCGTTGTCGACTCCCAGCGTGCGCGCCAGCTCGAAGCCGACGGCGACACCCACCAGCATGCCCAGGCGCGTCTCCTCCGCGACGAGCGTGCCGATCGCCTGCCGGCGCGCCCCGACGTCGTCGGTCTCCGCCGCGCTCGCGACGGCCTGCTCGTGCGTGTCGCCGAACCAGCCGCCGGCGGCGAGCGCCTCGTCGAGCACACGGTGCAGCTGCGGCGCGGCGCGTGCGACGAGCCGCTGCGCCTCGCGCAGCCGCCCCTCCTCGCTCAGCGCGGCCAGCGCCGCGTCCAGCTCCGCGTCGGTGTAGGCGCGCTCCACTGCGGCGGATCATACGGAGGCCGCCCGGCCAGGCGCCGTGAATCAGCGCGCGGCGAGCCGTGCGAGCGGGTAGCCGAGCACGGCGCCGGCGACGAGCCCGGTCGCGCCAGCGAGCGGGTCCGCCCAGTCGACCGCCACCGGCAACAGCAGCAGCACGACCGCGAAGACGCCGGCGCCGAGCAGGTCGCCGTCGACCTCGCGCCCGCGGCGCGCGGCGCGCAGGTCGGGGATCGCCCACGCGACGAGCAGCGCAAGCGCGGCGCCGTTGCCGCCGAGCGCGTTCGGGAACGTCTCCAGCGCCGCTGCGACCGCCATCCCGCCGGCGCCGCCGGCGAGGAACAGCAGGCCGGCGACGATCGGCCCGTGGCGCCGCTCGACCAGCCAGCCGAACAGCGCGATCGCGAACAGGGCGACGAACGCGTAGCCGGTGTTCTCGTACGCGAACGGCGCCGTCAGCACGTGCCACCAGGCCCCGGTCGGCTTGCCGAAGATCGCGACGTCGAGCAGCGAGACGACGTTCGCGCGCAGCAGCACGAACAGCACCAGGCTCGCGCCGACGACCAGGATCGTCGCGTACGGACGCCCGTCGGGCCGGATCCCCGGTATCTCGCCGCGCCGCAGCGGCCCGAGCGACGGCGACGGCGCGCGCTTGCGCGCGCGGCGGCGTTCCTTCTCGGCGAGCCGGCCGTCGCGGTCAAGCTTCGGCGCGCGCTTGCGCAGCCGGCTGCCGCAGTACGGGCACTCGGTGATGTAGGGGCTGACCTCCGATCCGCAGTGCTTGCAGATCACGAACAGGTCGGGGCCACCGCTGGTCACCCGATCGATTCTAGAGCGCGCGCGAAGCCGCCCGACCCCGTTCGCACGGGCGTTCAGCCAACGTCGACCGTCGCCGCCGCGATCTCAGCGACGACCTCGCGCAGGTCGTGGTTCGCCTCGTGCACGACGAGCTGGCGCGCCGCGCCGTTGCCGCGCTCGAGCAGATCCTCGACCGCCGCAAGCTCGGCTGTCGAGCCCAGCTCCTCCGCGTGCGGGCGCAGCCGGTCGAGCAGGCGGCGAGCCAGCTCGCGTGTCGAGACGCGCTCGCGCGAGGGCAGGTCGACCAGCTCGCCGTCGAGCCCGTGCCGCGCGGCGAGCCACTTGTTCTCGTCGACCATCTGGTGCGGGTAGCGCGTGAGCCGCTTGCCGGCCTCGAAGTGCTCGGCCAGCTCCTTCACCATCGCCTGGATCAGCGCCGCCAGCCCGAGCGTGTGCTCGACCCGCGTCTGCGCGTCCATCACGCGCACCTCGACCGTCCCGAGCCGCGGATGCGGGCGCACGTCGTACCAGAGGTAGGTGTAGTCGTCGATCACGCGGCTCTCGACCATGAACCCAATCTTCGCCGCGTAGTCGTCCCAGCTCTCGTACGTCGGCGGGATGCCGACGCGCGGGAAGGCGCGGAAGATCGGCGTGCGCGTCGACGCCAGGCCGGTCGCGTCCGCGCGCCAGAAGGGCGAGTTGGCGCTCAACGCGAGCAGCACCGGCAGGTGCACGCGCATGCCGTTGGCGACGTGGATGGCCTTCTCGCGGTCGTCGAGGCCGACGTGGACGTGCTGGCCGAACAGCAGCTCCTGGCGCGCCACGAAGCGCAGGTCGCTGACGAGGTCGCGGTAGCGCGGCCGCGCCACGATCCGCTGCTCCTCCCACATCGCGAACGGGTGCGTACCGGCCGCGCCGATCGTCAGCCCTCTCGCGGCGGCGGTGCCCGCGACCTGGGCACGCAGCGCACGCAGCTCGACGGCGGCGGCCGCCGTGCCCGGCTGCGGCGTGGTGGCGATCTCCAGCACCGACTCCATCAGCTCGGGCTTCACACGGTCGTCCTGCTGGCCCTCCAGCAGCGACTCGATCGCGTTCACCAGCTCCAGCGTCTCGGCGTCGAGGATCATCAGCTCCTCCTCGATGCCGACCGTGTAGTTGGGTCCGGCGAAGTTCTCGTCCACGCGCCGCCAGCCTAACCGGCCGACCAGCCGGCCATGCACGCGCTGTGCACTCCCGTACGGGGGTAGACTCGCCCGCAGCGCAGCTCCGCCAAGCACGCCCCCGACGAAGGACGAAATTCATGACACTCGGCTATGACGGCAAGCTCTTCATCCTCGCGTTCGACCACCGCGGCTCGTTCCAGAAGAAGATGTTCGGGATCGCCGGCGACCCGAACCCGGAGGAGACCGCGACGATCGCCGACGCCAAGCGGCTGATCTTCGAGGGCATGGAGCTGGCGGTGGAGCGCGGCGCCGAGGCCGGCGCGACCGGCGTGCTGGTCGACGAGCAGTTCGGCAGCGACGTGCCGGCCCGCGCGAAGGCCGCGGGCCTCAAGCTCGCGATGCCGGTCGAGAAGAGCGGCCAGGACGAGTTCGACTTCCAGTTCGGCGCGGACTTCGGCGCGCACATCGAGTCGTTCGACCCGAGCTTCAGCAAGGTCCTCGTGCGCTACAACCCCGAGGGCGACGCGGCGATGAACGAGCGCCAGCTCGGCCGCTTGAAGACGCTCGCCGACTGGCTGCACGCGAACGGGCGCAAGTTCCTGTTCGAGCTGCTGGTGCCGGCCGAGCCCGCGCAGCTCGAGGCCGCCGGCGGCGACGTCGACCGCTATGACAGCGAGCTGCGCCCGGCGCTGATGCACCGCGCGATCCGCAACATCCAGGACTTCGGCATCGAGGTCGACATCTGGAAGATCGAGGGCGTCGAGGAGCAGGCCGACGCGCAGATGCTCGCCGAGCAGACGCGCTCGGGCGAGGGCCGCGAGAACGTCGTCTGCGTGCTGCTCGGCCGCGGCGCGAGCGACGCCAAGGTGGACCAGTGGCTGCGCGAGGCCGCGCCGGTCGAGGGCTTCGTCGGCTTCGCGATCGGCCGCTCGATCTGGTGGGACGCGCTCAGAGGCTTCCTCGACGGCTCGGTCGCACGCGCGGACGCGGCATCGCAGATCGCCGACAACTACCTGCGCTTCATCCGCGTCTACGAGCAGCAGGCGGTCGCGTAGACACTGCGCCGGGCGGCGGCGTTGCGCGCGTGGCTGCGGCGAATCGTCGCGAAGCGGGGCTGCGCTGTCGCACGCGTGCGTCGTAGGGTCGACCGATGAGCTGGCCCCGCGCGCTGCCCTGGATCGTCGTGCTGCTGCTCGCCGGCCTCGTGCTCGGCGACGTGCACGCGCCGGCGTGGCTCGGCGGCGGTCGGGCCACCGCCGTGAGCGCCGGCGGGACGGCGAGCGCGCGTCTGGAGCGCGTGATCGACGGCGACACGATCGTGGCGCGCGTCGGCGGCCATGACGAGCGCGTCCGCTACATCGGCATCGACACGCCCGAGACGGTCAAGCCGAACACGCCCGTGCAGTGCTTCGGGCCGCAGGCGCACGATCTCAACGCGCGCCTGCTCGGCGCGCCGGGCACGTCACTGACGCTGCGCTTCGACCGCGAGCTGCGCGACCGCTACGGCCGCCTGCTGGCGTACGTCTACCGCGCGCGCGACGGCCTGTTCGTCAACGCTCAGCTCGTCGGCGCGGGCGTCGCCCGCACGCTCACGATCGCGCCGAACACCGCGCACGTCGCGCAGCTCGGCGCGCTGGCGCAGGCCGCCCGCGCCGGCGGCCGCGGCCTGTGGAGCGCCTGCTGAGCGGCGGCGCGCCCGGCCCGCGCACGCTCGACGCGCTGGTAAGGTCTCCTCCCCTATGAAGATGCGACAGAGCCTCGCTCAGCTCGAGCAGGCCTTCTTCGAAGAGACCGCGCAGGATCGCCTGCGGCGCCAGCGACTGCGCGAGACAGCGGTGCAGCGCACGCGCAGACGGCAGCTCGAGCGGGTGCACAAGCACGGCTCGATGCGCTTCGCGTTCCTCGCCTTCTCGATCATCGTGACCGCCGTCGTGGTGACGGTCGCGATGTTCGAGACGCTGTACTACGTGATGGGCTGACGCCCGGCTCAGCCCTCGGAGCCGATGTCGCGCAGCGCGGCGTCGACCTCGTCGCGCGCGCTACCCTCGCCCGCCGCTTCCTGCTGGATCTCCAGGTAGACCTCTTTGCGGAAGACCGGCACGTCGCGCGGCGCCTGAATGCCGATCCGCACCTTCTCCCCCATGATCGCGAGGACAGAGACCTCGATGTCGTCCCCGATCATGATGCTCTGGTTGGACTTGCGCGTCAGGACCAACATTGCGCCGCTGCCTCCCTGCTGTCCATGGTGGCCGGATGAGCGATCGGACGGCGAGGCGGTGCAATGCCGAACGCCCGAAGGGAAGCATAGCCGCCGGCCCCGCGGTCATCCGCATTTCCCGGCGAATCGCCGCCGGTCCACTTTCGCTAGTCTGCCCGGCCGATGGCACGCAGATCGCTTCGCCCCCAACTGAACCAGATCCGCACGTGGGTCCGCCAGGGACGCACGGACGCATGGATCGCACACCAGCTCGAGGTCACGACGCAGCAGATCGCCGCCTTCAAGCGCGAGAACGAGCTCGTGGCCGACGAGGCGGAGCCGAACGGCGCCGTCGACTTCGACGACGAGATCGATCTGCGCGCCGAAGACGACGCGTTGATCGCCGCCGAGCTCGAGGCCGCGCAGAAGGAGCGCGAGCGCAAGGAGGCCGAGGCCGCCAAGAAGGCCGAGGCCGCCGCCGCCCGCAGACGCTCCCGCAGAGCCGCCGAGGAGGACGGCGAGGTGGAGGAGGACGAGGACGATCGCCCCTCCCGTCGCCGCGGCCGCCGCGGCGGCCGCCGCCGCAAGGCGCGCGCCGGCGGTCCGCTCGAGGGCACGTTCGACCACGGCGACGAGGGCTACGGCCTGTGGCTCGATCCAGCCGTCCAGGACGACCCGATCTACGCCGAACACTGGGCCGGCCACCGGCCTGTCGAGATCACGATCGAGGAAGACCAGATCGTCATTCGTCGAGTGGAGACCGACGAGTAGCTGCGGCGCTGCGCGCGGTCGCCGCGCGTCAGTCCTGATCCAGAGGTTGGGGTTGGTGCTCGATCTCGTCCGCTTCGCGCCGCCGGCCGCCTGACCAGTCGGACGCCTCGCGGACGTAGCGGGCGAAGGCGGCGTCGCCGGCGGTCTGCGCGTCCCAGCCGCGCGGGTCGCTCGGGACCGTCGCGAGCGCGACGTCGAGGCACCAGTCCGTGCCCGCGGAGTACAACGCCGCCAGCTCGCGCGTCGTGAACGGCCCGCCGAGCCGTCGGCGCAACTCGTCGACGATGCGGTCGCTGACGCGTTCGAGCAGCCGGCGCTCGGCCGGCTCGGCGGCGCTCAGCCGGCGCTGGCCGTCGCTCCACAGCTGCAGGGCGGTGTCGACGTGCATCGCCGCGCAGGGTACCCGCCTGCGCGCGCAGCTCAGTCCCGCGGCAGGTCCTGGATGACGTACGAGCGCTCGCCCGGTCTCACCATGCCGAGCCGCCGCGCCTCCGCCTGCACCGTGCGCGGGTCGCGGAGCTGCCGCGCGCGCTGCAGCAGCAGGGCATGCTCACGCTGCAGCGCATGCAACTGCGCCTGCTTCGCATTCGAGGAGCGCCAGGTCGACACGAGCGACCGCGCCGGACCGACGTACGCCAGCGCGACCGCCGCGAGCACGACGAGCAGCGCCACACGCCCGACACGGTCCCACCGAACCCGCAGCGCCGCGGCGCCGAGCGGCGTGGCCGGCCGAGCCGCCGGACGGCGGGCGGCCGGACGGCGGGCGGCGGCGGATCCGGCGGGCGGCATTGCGACCCATTCGCGGGCCGCCCGCGGATTCCTGCAAGCCCTCGTCAGCCGGCGCGTCTGAACGCGGCGCGCCCCGGGAACGCCGCGTCCGAGCCCAAGGCCTCCTCGATCCGCAGCAGCTGGTTGTACTTCGCCACGCGATCCGAGCGCGAGGGCGCGCCGGTCTTGATCTGCCCGCAGCCGGTCGCGACGGCGAGGTCGGCGATCGTGACGTCCTCCGTCTCGCCGGAGCGGTGCGACATGACCGCGGTGTAGCCGCTCTCGCGCGCCAGCTTGATCGCCTCGAGCGTCTCGGTGAGCGTGCCGATCTGGTTGACCTTGACGAGGATCGAGTTGGCGACTCTCTGCTCGATGCCGCGCCGAAGTCGCTGGGCGTTGGTGACGAACAGGTCGTCGCCGACGAGCTGGACCTTCTCGCCGAGACGCTGCGTGAGCGTGCCCCAGCCGTCCCAGTCGCTCTCGTCCATGCCGTCCTCGATCGAGACGATCGGGTAGCGCGCGGCGAGGTCGGCCCAGTAGTCGGCCAGCTCGGCGGCCGACAGCGAGCGGCCCTCATGCTCCAGCACGTAGCGACCGCCGTCGTAGATCTCGCTCGTGGCGGGGTCGAGCGCGATCGCGACGTCCTCGCCCGGCGTGTAGCCGGCTGCTCTGATGCCGGCCATCAGGACTTCCAGCGCCGCCTCGTTCGACGCGAGGTCGGGCGCGAAGCCGCCCTCGTCACCGACGGCCGTGCCGAGCCCCCGGTCATGCAGCGTCTTCTTGAGGTTGTGAAAGACCTCCGCGCCCATCCGCAGGCAGTCTCTGAACGAGCTGGCGCCCCACGGCACGACCATGAACTCCTGGAAGTCGACCTTGTTGTCGGCGTGCGCGCCGCCGTTGAGCACGTTCATCATCGGCACCGGCAGGATGTGCGCGGCGTCGCCGCCGAGATAGCGCCACAGCGGCTGGCGCTCCTCCGCCGCGGCCGCGTGAGCGGCCGCGAGCGACACGGCGAGGATCGCGTTCGCGCCGAGGCGCGACTTGCTCGGCGTGCCGTCAAGCTCGATCAGAAGCCGGTCGACCCCGGCCTGGTTCGTCGCGTCCGCACCGTGCACGGCGTTCGCGATCTCGCCGTTGACGTTCCCGACCGCCTGCGCAACGCCCTTGCCGAGGTATGCGTCGCCGCCGTCCCGCAGCTCCGTCGCCTCGTACTCGCCCGTCGACGCGCCAGACGGCACGGCCGCGCGGCCCCATGCGCCCGAGCGCAGGGACAGCTCGACCTCGACGGTCGGGTTGCCCCGGCTGTCGAGGATCTGGCGGGCGTGGACGTGCTCGATCTGGCTCATTCGCTCTCCTGGGACGGGGGATCCGCGGTCAGGCGCCCGCGGGCGTAATACGCGAGTTGCTCGTCAGGGCGCAGATCCTCCCAGGCGCGGCCGTCATGCGCCGCCAGCTCGACGCCCGCCTGGACGCGCCCGCGAAAGCGCTCGCCGGCGGCCCGCAGCGCCAGCTCGGGATCGATCTTCAGCTTGCGCGCGACGTTCACCGCGGCGAACAGCACGTCGCCCAGCTCGTGGAAGCGCGCGTCGCGCGCAGCGTCCCCCTCGCCCGCGACGACCGCCTCCAGCTCCTCCAGCTCGTCGCGCACCGATTGGAGCGGCCCCTCGACACCGGGAAAGTCGAACCCGCTGCTGGCCGCGCGCCGCTGCACCTTGCGCGCGTGCAGCAGCGACGGCAGATTCTCCGGCACCTCGGCGAAGACTCCCCGCTCGCGGCCTTCCTCGCCTTGCTTGATCTGGTCCCAGTTGCGCAGCACCTCCGCCGCGCTCTCGACCTCCACGGAGCCGAACACGTGCGGGTGGCGGCGGATCAGCTTCTGGCGGCAGTGCTCGGCGACCGCGGCGAGATCGCCGGCGCCGCGCTCCTCCAGCAGCAGGGAGAGGAAGTGGACCTGGAAGAGCACGTCGCCGAGCTCGTCGAGCAGCTTGGCGTCGTCGCGACGGTGCGCTGCGTCGGCGAGCTCGTACGCCTCCTCGAGCGTGTGCGGCACGATCGTGCGCTCGTCCTGCTCGCGATCCCAGGGGCATTCGCGCCGCAGGCGCCGTGTGAGCTCGTCGAGGCGCACCAGCGCCTCCTGGATCTCCGGCCGGCTCGCGCTCACGCGCGGAGACTACTTGCCGCTCGTGCTGGTGCCCGAACCGGACGAGGTCGTGGCGCCCGTCGTGGGCGTGGTTCTCGGCGGCGGAGCGTTGTGGCAGAGCCCGACGACGTAGCCGCTGCGGCAGTTCGTCTTGTCCCTCCAGCGCGTCTCGAAGTCTCTGATGAACGAGCCCATCTTCTGCTGCTGGTTCTGCTGCTGCAGCATCGTCTGGATCTGCGCTCTCGCGGCCGCCAGCGAGGTCTGCTGCGCGGGCGTGATGTTCACGACACGCACGACGTAGTAGCCGAACTGACCCTTGACCGGCCCGACGATCACGCCCTTCTTGGAGGTGAACGCAGCCTGGTCGAACGCTCTGTCCTGCTGACCCGCGCTGACGCCGCGCAGGATGCCGCCGGCCGCTTTCGATGCGGCGTCGGTCGAGTACTTCTTCGCCGCCGCGGCCCAGCTCATCCCGCCCTGGACAGCGGCCTTCGCGGCGTTCGCCTGGCCCTTGTCTCTCGTCAGGATCAGCTCGACGTCGCGCCGCTCGGGCACCGCGAACTGCGTTCTGTTTCTCGAGTAGTAGCTCTGGATCTGCGCGTCGGTGACCGGCGCGGCGCTGGCCTGGACCTTTCTGGTCAGCTTCGTCGCCAGGACCTGGAGGCGGATCCGGTCGAGGACGTCGGCCTGCGTCATGCCCGACTGCGTCAGGAATCTGTTGTAGGCCGCAGCGGTCGGGAAGGACTGTCTCCTCGTGAGCGCAAGCTGTCTCTGGACTTCGGAGTCCGACGCGCTGATGCCCTGCGCCTTGGCTTCCTTTTCGACCCACACGTTCTGGATCAGCGTGTTCATCGTCTGATTCACGAGTTGGTCGTTCTGCTGTCTGCACTGGGCGCGCAGCGTGACGTCCGTCGGCGCGGGCTGCCCTCTCGCCGGTCTCGTCTGCTTGCGCAGCGTGGCGATGCAGTTCGTGTACGTCGGCGGGTCCGGCACGACGACAGGGGCGCCGTTCTGAGCTGAGCCCTTCGCGGTGATCGCCGCCCACTTCGTGTAGTCGGTCTTCGTGATCGGCGTGCCGTCGACGCTGGCAACCGCGTTGCTGGGCACGCTGTTGCCGCTGCTTCCACAGGCGGAAAGCGCGGCCGCGGCCACAAAAAAGGCGCTCAGCGCCAGAACGATGCGAAGTGATGTCCTCACGAGATGGCCACTCTAGCGAACCCACGACAGGGCGTGCGTCAGTTGGCCGAATCGTTATCCAACTTTTAGCGCGCGGTCGCGATCGAGCGACTGCGATATCGGCAATTTGCAGGGATTACGCCGCCTCGCGCTTGACCGCGAGCAGCACGTCGGCCGCGCGCACGACGGCCGGGAAGCGCGCTGCGGGGTCCTCCGGGACGCGCATCGAGAGCTGCGACTTGCCCGACTCGTAGAGCGCCTCGGGGATCTCCTCGCGGATCCGCTTGGCGCGGCGCGAGTCGAGCTCGATCGGCGTGACCGCGAGCCGGCCGCTGCGGAAGCTGACCGCGCGCGCGCCCGCTTCGCCGAGCTTGATGCGCGCCTGCTGGAGCAGCAGCAGGTTCTCGAGCGGCGGCGGCAGCTTGCCGAAGCGGTCCTCCAGCTCGGCGCGCAGCTCGTGCAGCTCGGCCACCTCGCGCGCGCCGGCGATGCGCCGGTGGACGTCGATCTTCGCCTGCTCGTAGGGGACGTAGTCGGCCGGCACGTAGGCGTCGACGTTGACGTCGAGTCTGACCGGCTCCCACTCCTCGGCCGGACCGACGCCGTCCTCCCCGCCAAGCTCCGCGACCGCTTCGTCGAGCATCTGCATGTACAGCTCGAAGCCGAGCGCGGCGACGTGGCCGGACTGCTCGTCGCCGAGCAGGTTGCCGGCCCCGCGCAGCTCCAGGTCCCGCATCGCGACCTTGAAGCCCGCGCCCAGCTCGGTGTAGTCCGACAGCGCCGAGAGCCGCTGCGCCGCTTCGGGCGTCAACGCCGCCGCGGACGGATAGAGCAGGTACGCGTAGGCGCGCTCTCTGCTCCGCCCCACGCGTCCGCGGATCTGGTAGAGCTGCGCGAGCCCGAAGTGGTCGGCGCGCTCGACGATCAGCGTGTTCGCCTGCGGGATGTCGATCCCCGACTCGATGATGCTCGTCGCGACGAGCACGTCGACCTCGCCGCGCAGGAACGACAGCATCCGCTCCTCCAGCGCGTGCTCGTCGAGCTGGCCGTGCGCGACGACGAAGCGCGCCTGCGGTACCAGCCCGCGCAGGCGCTCGGCCGTCTCGTCGATCGTCTCAACGCGGTTGTGCAGGAAGAACGCCTGCCCTCTGCGCGCGAGCTCGCGCTCGATCGCGGCCTTCACGAGCTGCTCGTCATACTCGCCGACGTACGTCTTGACCGGTCGGCGGCCCTCCGGCGGCGTCTCGATCACCGACAGGTCGCGGATTCCTGCGATCGACATCTGCAGCGTGCGCGGGATCGGCGTCGCGCTCATCGCGAGCACGTCGACCTTCAGCTTCAGCTGGCGCAGCAGCTCCTTCTGCTTGACGCCGAAGCGCTGCTCCTCGTCGACGATAAGGAGGCCGAGGTCCTTGGCGCGCACGTCGCGCGAGAGCAGCCGGTGCGTGCCGATCAGGATGTCGACCTTGGCCTCCGCGAATGCTCTGATCGCCGCTCTCTGCTCGGCCGCCGGGCGGAAGCGCGAGACGTGCTCGATCGTGAAGGGGTAGTCCTTCAGGCGCTCGGTGAAGGTGCCGTAGTGCTGCTGCGCGAGGATCGTGGTCGGCACGAGCACCATCACCTGTCTGCCGTCGGCAGCGGCCTTGAAGGCGGCGCGCAGCGCGACCTCGGTCTTGCCGTAGCCGACGTCGCCGCAGATCAGGCGGTCCATCGGGCGGCCCGTCTCCATGTCGGCCTTGACCTGCTCGATCGCCTCGCGCTGGTCGGCCGTCTCGCGGTAGGGCCACGCGTCCTCGAAGTCGCGCTGCCAGTCGCCGTCGGGCGGGAACGCGTGGCCTTCGCGCCGGCGCCGCTCGGCGTAGAGGTTGAGCAGCTCGCCGGCCAGCTCCTGCGCCGCCCGGCGGGCGCGCGACTTGATCGTCTCCCAGCGCGTGCCGCCGAGCTTCGAGAGCGGCGGGTGCGCGCCGTCGGCGCCGACGTAGCGGCTGATCTTCGCGAACTGGTCGACCGGCAGGAAGACCTTGTCCGTGCCGGCGTACTCGAGGTTCAGGTAGTCGCGCGTGACGCCCGCAACCGTCTTGGTGTCGAAGCCGGCGAAGCGCGCGAGGCCGTGGTCCTCGTGGACGACGATGTCGCCCGTTCGCAGGTCGGTGAAGGAGCGCAGCGCGCCGCGGCGGCGGCCGCCGGGGGCCTGTCCTCCCGTGCGCGCGGCGCGGCGGCGGAACAGCCGGTGCTCCGGGATCACCGCGAGTCTGAAGCCGGGCGCGACGAAGCCGTCCCGCAGGCGCGCCTCGGCGAAGGCGAGGTCCGCTCCGCTCGGCGCCCGCCCGTCCACCCAGCGGACCTTCAGGCGTCCGAGGTTGTAGGCGGCGCGCTCGCCCTCGCCCCGCGCGCCGAACGCGACGACGGTGCGGTAGCCCGAGCGCACAAGTCTCTCCAGCTCCGGCTCGGCGTCTCTCACGCTGCGCGCGGCGACGTCGGCCGCCTGCCCGCGGAACTGGAACGGCTGGTCCTGGTCGATCGCGGAGAGACGCACGCGCGCCCGTGCGTCGAGGGCGGTCTCGATCGCGCCCGGCGCGATGTAGAGGTGGTGCGCGTCGTCGTCGTGGAAGGCGTTCGTGACGTCCTGCCAGTGATCGACAAGCGCGGGCGCGATCTCCTCCTCGGCCGCGATCAGCACGGCCGCATCCGGCGCGAGGTCGAGCATCGCGCGGAACTGCTCGACCGGCAGCAGCTCGGCGACGTCCGGGCGTTCGGCCTCGTCGTTGAGCGCGGCCGCCTCGGCCAGCTCGCGGTGCTCGGCCGCCAGCTCGGCCGCCGGCGCGATCTCGACCCGCTCGACGTCGCCGAGCGAACGCTGCGTGAACGTCGAGAACCAGCGCAGCGACTCGATCTCGACGTCGAACAGCTCGACGCGGATCGCGTGGTCCTCCGTCGCGGGGAAGACGTCGAGCAAGCCGCCGCGGATCGCGAACTGCCCGCGATCCTCGACCTGCTCGACGCGCTCGTAGCCGGCGGCGACGAGGTCCGCGGCGCACTCGTCGAGGTCGAGCAGGCCGCCTCTCGCGAGCGCGAAGCCGCGCGGGCGCAGGCTCGGGTCGGGAACCTTCTCCGACAGCGCGACCGCGCTGACCACCACCACCGGCGCACCGTGCTCGCGCGCGCTCGCGTCCTCTTCGAGCAGCGCGTCGAGCGCGGCGACGCGCAGGCCGACGAGGTGCGGCGGGGGCGCCAGATGCGACTCGTAGGCGACGCCGCGGCTCGGATAGAAGCGCACGGCGCGCGGCGCGAGCCAGGTCCTGAGGTCGGCCGCGAGATCGCGCGCGTGCCGATCGTCTCCGGCGACGACGAGCAGGGGCGCGTGCGGATCCTCGTGCGCGAGCGCCGCGATCACGTACGGCTTCAGCGAGGCGCTGACGAACGCGCGGCCGCCTCTGCTTGCCAGCGCGGTGGTGGCCGGGTCGTCGGCGGCGTATGCAAGGAGGGCGCTGAGCACGTTGAGGGCACGCAGAACGGCCGCGCAGGGCTGCGCGGCCTCTGCGTCTGAGTGTACGTTGGCTTTGCGCAGACGGGCGCGTGGAACGCAACGGGGGAGCGCACGCGCGGCGGCGCCACCGCTCCCTCCCCCTCGATGCCCGCGGCGGGGGCCAAGCCTGCAGCCCCGGCCGCGCGGAGCTACGCGAGCTCGCGCTCGCCGCGCACGATCGCCACGGCAGCGTCGGCGGCGGCGTAGACGAGCGCCTCGACGTCGGCAGCCGGCTCCCGGAACCGCCCCAGGACGTACGCGGCAACCCGGTCGGGGTCGGTGCTCGGCGGCCGGTCCACCCCGATCCGCACGCGCGCGAAGTCGGGCGAGCCGAGCTCGCGCTTCAACGACTTCAGCCCGTTGTGGCCCGCCAGCCCGCCGCCAATCCGCGTGCGGATCTCCCCGAACGGCAGGTCGATCTCGTCGTGCAGCACGAGCACGCGCTCCAGCGGGACTCTCAGCACGCCCCGGGCCGGCCCGACGGAGCGGCCGGCCTCGTTCATGTACGTCTGCGGCAGCAGCACCGCGACGCGCGGCGGGTCGGCGCCGGGCTCCGGAGCGCCGGCCCGCCCCTCCGTCAGCAACCCCGCGAACTTCTGCTTCGCGCGCGGCAGCCCCCAGCGTGCGGCGAGCACGTTCGCGACCTCGAAGCCGATGTTGTGGCGCGTGCCGGCGTACTCGGCGCCCGGGTTCCCGAGCCCGACGATCAGCCAGTCAGTGCGCGCGCCAGGGAGGCGCACGGGCGCGACGCCGCTATTCGCCGTCCGAGGACTCGCCCTCGGCGGCGGCCTCGCCCTCGGCGCCGGCCTCGCCGACGACCTCGGTCTCCGTCTCGATCTCCTCGGTCGGCTCAACTGAGAGCCGCGGCGGGGTTATCGTCGCGACGACCGTCTCGGGGTCGTCGAGCAGCAGCACGCCGGCCGGCGCGCTGACCGCCGCGAGCGTGATCGTGTCGCCGATCTCGGCCGCCGACACGTCGAGCTGGATCCCGTCCGGGATCTCGGTCGGGAGTGCCTCGATGCTCAGCTCGCGCGTGACCTGCTCGAGCACGCCGCCGGCCTTGACGCCGGGCGCGTCGTCGCCGCCGGTCAGCTCGAGTACGACCGTCGCGGTGATTCTCTGTCTGAGGTCGACGCGCAGCAGGTCGACGTGCAGCGTGTGGCCCGTGACCGGGTGACGCTGCTGGTCCTTGAGCACGACCGGCGTCTCGCCGGCGCCCTCGACGGCGAGCGAGATGACGGCGCCGCCGTGCGCGAGCGCCTGGCGCAGCGCGCGTGCGTCGACCTGGAAGGCGATCGGGTCGCCGTCGCCTCCGTACACCACGCCGGGGACGAGCCCGGTGCGGCGCAGGCGGCGGTTCGCGCGCGACCCCTCGGCGGCGCGCGGCGCGACGGTGAGCGTTGTCGTCTCGTCAGCCATGAGCGGCGAGGGAGCTTAGCGCAGGCGCGCGCACCGCCGCAGCCACAGCGCACGCGCCGCGGCGCACCGCCCGCGAATTCCTGCAGGAGGCGGCCGATGCGGGGTACGCTCACCCAATGGCGGACGAGACGCTGCTCGTCGCACTTCTGGGAGGCCTGCATCTGCTCGGCTTCGCCTTCGCGGCCGTGCTGCTGCTGCCGCTGCTGCGCGACGAACGGATCGTCCCGGTCGCGCGCCGCGGCGACGAAGAGGACGACGGTGGAGGCGGCAACGACCGGCTCGGGCCGCTCGCGCCGAAGGGCCCGCGCGGCGGCGGAATCCCGCTGCCCGACGCCGTCCCCGCGCGCGTGCGCCTGCGCGAGCCGGGACGGTTGGCCGACCTGCTCCCGCCACGCCGCCGCCGCGAGCACGCCCCGGCGCCCGTGCGCACGCCGGCGCGGCCCTGACGCACGGCCCGCAGCTCAGCCCAGCGGCACGTACTGGCGCACCTTCGCCTGGCCTGCGGCCAGCGCCGCGAATCCCGGCTTCTCGGACCAGTCGAGCCGCACGAGTGCCTTGGTGTGGAACGGCGGCGAGCCCCACGGGTTGCCGCCGCCCCAGCCGGGTCGCACGCGGAACTCCTGCAGCGTGAAGTAGGTGCTGCCGGTGAGCCACGCCTTCGAGGCGAAAACGCCGAGCTGGTATCTGATGAAGTCCGACTGGAAGGCGTAGGTGCCCTTCTCCTCGACCGGGCCGTCGCGATTCGCCTCCGCGCCGTACTCGGTCACGGCGATCGCCTTGTGCGGATAGCAGCGGCGCAGCTGGTCGAGGAAGCTCGGCAGCAGGTCGCGGTCGGCGATGTTGCCGCCGAAGCCCGTGTACCAGCCGAAGTAGTCGTTCATGCCGAGCAGCTGGATCGGCGCGTACGCCGCCTGGCAGGCGGTCTCCGGATGACCGGCGAACGCGAGCGCGACCGGCCGCGTCGGATCGAGCGCTCTGACGAGCGCCGCGCCGGCCGCGAGGTAGGCCTTCTGGTTCGGCCCGGCCGCGCTCGGCATCTCGTTGCCGAGCGACCACGCCGCGATCGACGGCCGGTTGCGATTGGCGAGCACGTTCGCTCTCAGCTCGTCCAGCGCGAGGCTGCGGAAGGCGGACCGGCCGAGGTCGGCGTCCGGGAGCTGGTACGTCGCCGGGATCTCCGACCACAGCAGGATGCCGTTCTGGTCCGCGAGGTCCTCGAAGTCGGGGTCGAGCGGGTAATGGGCGCGCACGAACGTCGAGTGCGTCTGCTTCAGCAGTCCGATCAGGCGCACGCGGTCCGCATGGCTCTGCACCGGCCCATCCGTGAGCGTGTCCTCGTGCAGGGCGACGCCGCGGAAGTGCACGACGCTGTTGCCGTTGAGGATCAGCCGCCCGCGACTGTCGACGGCGAGCGTGCGGATGCCGGTCCGCAGCGAGTAGCCGGCGGCCGCGGTCGCGTGGTGCTTGCCCTGCGCGGCGGTCGCGGCGAGCCGCACCGGGTAGAGCGTCGGATGCACGGGCGACCACAGCTTCGGATGGCGGACGACGAGCGCCCGCGCGAACGTCGCGGTCGCGCCGGCGCGGATCGACTGCGTGCCGAGATCGAGCGAGGCGCCGCCGAAGCGGCCGGTCAGGTGGACGAGCTGCGTGGCGCGTGAGAGGTTGCGCGCGTCGGCCGACATGAGGATCGTCGCCGCGCAGCGCGGGCACGGGAGCTGCGGCTGCACCTGCACGTTCTCGACGTCCACGCGGTCGACCGCGCGGATCGAGACCTCGCGCAGCAGGCCGCCGTAGTTCCACCAGCCGCCCGGCGGCTGCGGCGTCTCGCCGGGCGCGCCGCTCGGGTCGTTCTGCGCGCGGCGGTCGTCGACGCGCACCACGAGGCGGTTGACGCCGCGCCGGCTCAGGCTCGGCAGGTCCAGCTCGAACGGCACGTAGCCGCCGACGTGCGTGCCGAGCTGGCGGCCGTTGAGCCAGACGGTCGCGCGGAAGTTGACCGACTCGAAGCGCATGATCCAGGCCAGCGCCTTCGCGCTCGCGGGCAGGCGGAAGTCTTTGCGGTACCAGGCAACCGAGCCGAGGAAGCTCGCCGAGCTGTCGTCGGCGGCGTTCCAGGCGCTCGGGACGGCCGTCGGGCTCCAGCCGTCGGTGCTCGTCTGCGCGTAGAGGCGCTGCGCAAGGCCCGCGTCGGCCGGATCCGTCCGCATCAGCCACGTGCCGCCGAGCAGGTAGCGCCGGTCCTGCCCCTCGATCTTGTGCGGTCTGCCCGTCGGCGTCTCGGCGGTGTACGGGACCGGCGCGCCGGGAGTCGGCGCCGCCGCGACGCCGACTCCCGGAACGAGCAGCGCGAGCACCAGCGCGAGCGGGGGAAGGAACGGCAGACGGCAGCGCATCCGTGCGGCAGAGTACGACAGTGCCGTGGTGCCTGGGGTGCCGGAGCCGGCCACGTGGCCGGCGAGGCGGGCCCCCGTGCGGTTTCTGTCAGAGGGCTGACGGGCAGTTGGACTCGTGCCCGATCGGCCCGCTGAGCGCGCGCAACTGGACCGACAGCCCACCGAGCACGTTCCCGCCGCGATGGACGTTGACGCACTGCACGACCGTCTCGTGCGCCGGCGTCTTCCACACGACGCGCGCGATGCCGCTCGTGCCGCCGAGCGAGAAGCTGGTCGACGGGTCGAGCCGCACCAGCACCACCTTTCCGGGGGCGCGCAGGCGCGACGCGTTCGCATGGGCGAGCGCGACGCAGCTCGGCCGCCGCGCGCAGCCGTCGACCTGCGCGACCATCGCGGCCGCGTCGCCGCGCGCCTGCGCTCCCAGCAACGTGAGGATCGCGTCGCGCTCCGCGCCGTTCGCGCTCAAGACGCGCCCGAGGCCGAGACTGATCGCCACGAACGCGAGCACGCCGCTCAGCAGCAGGAGGATCCGGGCGGGGCGCCGCATCGCGGCGGGATCATCGCTGATCGGGCGGCCGCTCAGAGCGGCGCCGGCGGGTCCTCGCCGCTCAGCTCCAGGAAGCGCTCGACCGACGCCTCCTGGCGCTCGAGCCGTGCCGCCAGCTCGCGCGCGTGCTCGGCCGCCAGCTCGGCGAACTCGGCGAGGCAGCGCGCCGGGTCGTCCGGCAGCGGATAGATGCGCGCGAGGTCCTGCTGCGCGCAGGCGATCCCGAGCGGCGGCTTGCCCTCCGCGAGCGTCCGCGCGCCGCAGACGGGCGCGACGACGATGCGGCGATCGGGCGCGACGAGCGCCACCGGCAGCAGGCGGAAGGCGGGGAGCGGCGTGCGCAGCTCGAGCGTGCGCTCGACCTCGACGTCGCCTTCGGCGAGCGCTTCGAGCGGGTCGCGCCAGACGTCGAGGACCGTGTCGGCGCCCACGAGCGCGTCGCGCAGCGCAGTCGCCTGCTCGAGGTAGAGCTGCGCAGCCTCCGCGCGATCCTCGGCGGCGCCCAGGTCGAGGTCGCACGGGACGCGCAGCAGCTCGCGCGCGGCGATCGTCTCCCCCGCACCGCGGCGGCCCGGCGTGACGTACGTCTGGATCGTGCCGAGATCGCGGCGGCCGTGGAAGACGACGGTGACCGACTCGCTGACCGGAAGGCCGCCGACCGCGAGCGAGACGGCCGCCGCGTCGGAGGCGTCGAGCAGCGCCCGGCGCAGCAGCTCCTCGGCTGCGCCGTCGTCCTCGATGCGGTCCGGCTCGCTCATCTCACTCTCGAAAGATCTTCCCGCGCCTGGCAAGCCGGCATGCGCACGCGCGGGGCGGGTACGCTTCGCGGCGATGAAGCTGCTCTACAAGCCGTTCGGGCTGCTCGCCGGGATCGTCGGCGGCCGGCTCGCGCGGCGGCTGTTCACCGCGCTGTGGGGCGTGCTCGACGAGCAGGAGCCGCCCAAGGCGAAGACCGAGCGGGCGAGCTGGGCGCGCGTCCTCGCCGCCGCGGCGATCCAGGGCGTGACCTTCTCGGTGACGCGCGCGGCGGTCGACCGCGCCGGTGCGAGAACGTTCGAGCACCTGTTCGGCGTCTGGCCGGGCGAGCGCGACCCGGATCGCCGCTAGCCGGGACGCTCCTCCGCGTCGCCGACTGCGCGTCCGCCGTCGCGCGCAGTTCTGGTAACAATGGCGCATGGCCAGCCGCTCCCAACGGGGGAGTCGGGCGGCGGCCGTCTCGATGCCGTCGGGGGACGGAGACAGCGCGCCGGCGCGCTTAGGCTCGATCGTCCGCGCATTCCGCGCCCACGAGCATCGGTCGGCGGCGCTGCTGCTCGGACTCCTCGTGCTCGCCTACCTGTGGCCGGCGCTCGTGGAGGGCCGCCTGCTGTCGCCGACGGCGCTCGTGTACGCGCAGGCGCCGTGGAACGCGATCGCGCCCACCAGCGTCGGGCGCTGGATGAACGGCGACCTCGGCGACGTGCCGTACCTCTACTACCCGTGGGCCGTGCTCGCGCGCCATCTGATCCACGCCGGCACGTTCCCGGCCTGGAACCCGTACGCGTTCGGCGGCACGCCGCTGTTCGCCAACTCGGAGATCGCGTGGCTGAGCCCCTTCAGCCTGCCGCTGTGGATCCTGCCGCTCAACTACGCGTTCGGCGTCGCGGCCGCGCTGAAGCTGTGGCTCGCCGGCTTCGGCACCTATCTGCTCGCACGCGAGCTGCGGCTGAGCTTCCTGCCGGCGCTGCTCGCCGCGATCGCGTTCGCGCTCTGCTCGTTCAACGTCGTCTGGCTCAGCTACGGGATCTTCGTGTCGGTCGCGGCGCTGCTGCCGTGGGCGCTGTGGCTGGTGGAGCAGATCGTGCGCCGCGGCCGCCCGCTCGACGGGCTGCTGCTGGCCGGCGCGCTGACCGTCGCGCTGACGAGCGGGCACCCCGGCACCGAGCTGCACATAGTGGCGGCAACCGGCCTCTACGCACTCATGCGCGTCGCGATGAGCGGCGAGCTCGCGCGGCGCGAGCGCGTGCGGCGGCTCGGACTCGTCGGCGCCGGCGTCGCGGTCGCGGTGCTCGCCGCCGCCGTCGTCCTAGTGCCCGCCCAGCGCACTGCGATCGAAACCTTCGGCGCGGCCGCGCGCAGGAACGGCGCGTCCGCCTTCCGCGGCTCGAGGATGCCGTTCGAAGTGCTGCGGACAGCGCTCTTCCCGGATTGGTGGGGACGCCCGAGCGAGGGCATCGCCCTCGGGCCGGCGGCCTACCGCGAGCGCACCTTCTATGCGGGAGCCGCGACGCTCGTGCTGGGGCTGATCGCGCTGAGCGCGCCGCGCGGCTGGCGCCGCAAGGCGCCGTTCGCGCTGCTCGGCGCTCTCGGGCTCGCGATCGCGCTGCGCCTGCCCGGCCTCTACGACCTCGTGATTCACACGCCCGGCTTCGACCAGATCCAGAACTCGCGCATCTACCTGTGGTTCGTGTTCGCCGCGGCACTGCTCGCCGGCTTCGGCCTCCAACACGTGCTCGACGCGCGCGGGCAACTCGGGCGCGGCTGGATCGCGCCGCTCGCCCCCCTGCTCGTAGGCGTCGTGGCTGCCGTCGCGCTGAGCGCCGAAGGCGCTGCGTGGGGGACCGCGCTGCACCATCTGGTCGACCGTCGCAGCGGCGGGCACGCGCCCGCGGCACTGTCGCTCGCCAGCGTGCTGCTGTGGTCGGCGCTCGCGGGCGCGCTCGCCGCGCTCCTGTGGATGCTGCGCGCGCGCCCGCGGCGGGCCGCCCTCGTCGCGACGCTCGTCGTGCTGCTCGTCGCGGCCGACATGCTGCACTTCGCCGCCGGCTTCAACCCGATGGGACCGCCGTCGGCCGTGATCCCGCAGCGCGTGCCGGCGATCGCGTTCCTGCAGCGCCACCAGGGCAGCGCGCGCATAAGCGGCGTTCTCTCGGTGAGCGCGGACTGGACGACGCTCTACGGCCTGCGCGACGTGCGCGGCGCCGACGTGCCGCTGCCGACGCTGCGGTGGATGCGTTTGTGGCAGACGATGGACCCGGCGGTCACCCCAGAAGACCTATCGAGCTTCACCCCACTGAGTCCGCGCATCCTCGGCCTGCTTGGCGCACGCTACGTGCTGACGCCGCCGGGCACGCGCCTCGGCTTCAAAGACATGCGGCCCGTGTACCAGGGACGCGAAGCGACGGTGTTCGAGGACGACCTCGCCGCGCCGCGCGCGTTCGTGCCGAGCGCCGTCCACGTCGTCTCGACCGCAGACGACGAGTACGCCACGCTCGGCGGCCCGGCCTTCGACCCGCGGCGCGAGGCGACCCTCCGAGCGCCCGAGCTGCGCGGCGCGCCGCCCGCCGCCGCGAACGCCGGCACCGCGCGCGTCGTGCGCGAGACGAACGCGTCGGTGACACTGCGCGCCTCGCTGCGCCGGCGCGGGCTCGTCGTGCTCGACGACACATGGGGACCGGGCTGGTCCGTCACCGTCGACGGCCGCGCCGCGCGACCGGTGCAGGCCAACGCGGTCCTGCGCGGCGTCGTCGCACCCGCAGGCACCCACGCGATCGTGTGGCGCTATCGCGTGCCCGGACTCGCACTCGGCGCCGCGCTCAGCGCACTCGGCCTCGCCGCCGCGCTCGCCTGGGCGGGACTGCTGCTCGGGGGCGTCAGGCGCCGCCGCCGCGCACGATGAAGCCGCGCTCGGCGAGCAGCGCGAGTCGATCCTCGAAGGCCGCGAAGTCGCGCGCCAGCAGCGCGTCGAGCGGACGGCCCGACGGTCCTTCGATCCGCACCCAGCGGCGCAGCGCCGGCGCGCCGGCGCGCTCCTGCGCCTCGGCCAGCAGGTCGAGCAGGATCGCCAGCTCCGGCCGGTGGTCGAGCTGTCCCGACAGCAGCTCGAGCGGGCCGGCGGCGAGCGTCGCGCACAGCTCCTCCTCGGTCAGGCCGAGCAGGTCCATCAGGCGGGCTGCGGAGTCGGCGTCGGAGGTGGGCGGCGGGATCGGATTCAGAAGAGCTGATTCTCGCCGCGGAAGACCTCGGACACCGAGCCGTCCGTGAAGATCTGGCGGATCGAGCTGGTGAGCAGCTCCGCGCACGGCAGCACGGTGATGTTGTCCGGCGCGCCGTCGCGCAGCGGGATCGTGTCCGTCACGACGATCTCGTCGAACGCCGCGGCGGCGAGGTTCTCCCAGGCGTTGCCGGAGAAGACGGCGTGCGTCGCGGCGGCGAGCACGCGCGTCGCGCCCGCGTCGCGCACGGTCTGCGCGGCGGCCTTCAGCGTGCCGGCGGTGTCGATGATGTCGTCGACGAGCACGGCCGTCTTGCCCTTCACGTCGCCGATCACGTAGCCGATCTC
>Ga0134125_10000191_pt1 | contig 91354 bp, 54 predicted proteins | sample KB31751_FD_96464 | JGI IMG/M metagenome (GOLD analysis project Ga0134125, IMG submission 96464) | Terrestrial soil microbial communities with excess Nitrogen fertilizer from Kellogg Biological Station, Michigan, USA - KB3-175-1 | ecosystem: Environmental > Terrestrial > Soil > Unclassified ... | reverse complement strand
TCATGTTGCTCCAGTAAGACGACTGAGCATTTCGACGCCAAAGCGCTGGCGATTAGTAGTCCCGCGACGCCGCCACCCGCTACTACAACATCTGTTGAGATCATCGATAATTCCTAATTATCCGTACAATTCGGGACCGAAAAGCTTGGGCGAGCACGCCTTGGCCTGCCTCTTCAGGTGCGCGACTTTAGGTCCAACTTCGTCCTCGAAAGTCACCGCACCTCGTGGTTACCGGACGGAAAACAACAGGCTATGCGTCACAAATCATCTCCTCACGAGATCCTCGAACAAACCAGTCGGACTTTTTATCCCTCGATCATGAAACTGCCTGAGCCGATACGAGAGGCGGTGATGTCGTCCTATCTTTCACTGCGTGCTCTCGATGAGATTGAAGATCACCAACAACTCCAGAAGAGTACAAAAGTAGGTCTACTCAACTCTCTGAGCGCGGAACTAAGACTTCCTCGCTCAAGTGACCGTGCGTGTTCTGCGATCTTGCGGCCTTACCATGACGAGCTTCCGGAAGTTACAAATCGTCTCGACGACTGGCTGGGACTTTCTCCCGATGGAACTGCCACGATAGTCCGCCAGGCAGCGGCGGCGATGTCTGGGCGAATGGCATATTGGGTGGAAGCAGATTGGATGATCCGCTCGAAACGTGACCTTGATCGCTATACGTTTTGCGTGGCGGGAGCTGTGGGAGTACTTCTATCCGACCTCTGGAACTGGTTTGACGGGACCCAAAGTCGACTTAGAGATGCGATTAGCTACGGCCGAGGATTGCAAGCGGTCAACATTCTGCGGAACCGCAGTGAAGACTTGCATCGCGGGGTGAATTTCTTTCCGCCGGGCTGGATGAAGGCTGACTTCTTTAACTACGCGAGAAACAATCTTTCGCGAGGAGATCGTTATGTTCAGGGATTTCCGCTGGGAGGGCCTGCCCACGAATTCTGCAGTGGCCCTCAGGCTCTTGCTTATGCAACTCTCGAAGCTCTGGACCGAGGCGAATCTAAACTGAGTCGCAGTTCTGTACTGGCCATCCTCAACCCTGAACAACTCATGACAAATGAGTCGGAGTCAAACGAAGAAGTTATTCTTGTAAATGAGCGCGATCAAACGATTGGAGCTGACAAGAAGATTGCCGCGCACCTAACGGGTGCTCTGCATAGGGCCTTCTCAGTATTTATCTTCAACTCCTCCGGTCAATTGCTTCTGCAGCGACGGACGGCCACCAAATATCATTCCAGAGGCCTCTGGTCCAATACTTGTTGCGGGCATCCTCGACCAGGCGAGACGATTGCGCAAGCTTCACAGCGCAGGTTAACTGAGGAAATGGGCTTCCATGCGACTCTGACCCGACTCTTCGGATTTGTTTATCGCACTGAGCTTGAAGACGGCCTCATTGAACATGAATATGATCACGTGCTGGTTGGATACTTCGAAGGGGCTCCGAATCCAAACTGCACTGAAGTTGTCGACTGGAAATGGATTGATTTACCTACATTGAAAACAGACATCGAAGTACACGCGGATCGGTACACCTACTGGTTTCGACTCTCACTCGATCGCGTGCAAGAGGCGTTGGCAGCAACTCGGCTCAGCATGACCAACGCGTAAAATGGCTTTCGCAAATTGTTCGCTTACGACGTCATAATCACTCAAGCCGCGATCCGGCATCGTTATCTTGGGCTATGCGTGACTCATAAATACGCGCCAGAAAATCGTAGAGGACCAATTCGTGTTCACGGTGGGCTGAAAGCAAGAACCGATTAACGCTCATGTGGATGCAACTCGAAGCGAAATCCTCGAAAGAAACCTCGAGCGATCCTTGCTGAGCTAACAATTGAACCTTCCTGACAATCCGAGAAATTGCCTGCGATCGCGTGTGGACGAGTTTCAGGCAGTTGTCACTGTGCGGATCAGCCTCAAGCATCTGCGACAGGGTCCGTCGCTCCTTGCGGAATTTCTCACTCGACTGCTCCTTAAACTTCTTGTCGAGGACTTGTTCGGTCGCGTACGCGTCTCGAAACCGTTTTACGAAACGAGCCTTAGCGTTCAGATCGAATCCAAAGTCAGTAAGCAACCGATCTGTTCCGTACAAAGCCAATTGCCAGCGTCGCATTGATCCTTCGTCTTCAGTGCGATTTAGTTTCTCAATAATGGCCAATACCATCTCGCTATCCGCATGGAACAGTTGTTCAGCCAGACCAATGGCTTGGGCTCCCCCATAACGCTCAACCTCGCGCTCATAGGTGTCCAGCTGAAACCGCCAGACAAGCTTTTTCTTGATGAGCTTTGCAACTGCCGCTTGCAGGATGGATAAGAATTCCGAGTTAAGTTCGTACCGCTTAATATGGAATCTCAGTCGTAAATGCCATTCAGGATCACCGTAACGCACGAAAAACCAGCGATCTATTGTGCCGTGCTTCGTCGCTGTTCGGACCAGCGGGCGAATCATATTTTGCAACACGATGTCGGTCGTCTCGGTTCCGCAATAAAGTTTCGCGTAGACATATTCCGAGCCGGGCGGAAAAGTATGGCGGTTAAGCCTCTGGTTGGCTTTCGTCCCGCTCTCCTTCATAACATTTGGAATTCGCTTAATCTCTCTTCGAGACTTGATGAACGGAACCACGAGATGATGAAGATATCCAGGTTCAGGGGCGTAAGTAACTGACTCCGGCGCCGGAAAAGACTCAACCAGCGTGGCCGTCTCTCGCCTCCGGAGCAACATTGCGAACGACTCGGCGCTTAGCGGATTCTCCAAATCTACTGGGAGAGAATTATCACCATCCGAGAGGAAGATGACTGAGGGAATGTTGCGGTGAGCACGCCAAGCCTGGATCGCCTTGAATCGTGACGCGGGCCTGTCACGATCCAGTGCTTGCAGTTCTTCCCTGGTGACGAACCAGCGAGCCGGCGACAATACCAACCTTTCACAGACTACTCGAGGTAAGAACGGGGCGTGAGAAAGCACGCCCCACGTCCAGGTCAACTCGGCAGCGATGGCTTGATATTGGAGCGACGACAGAAACCTGTAGACCGCCGGACCAAGTTCGCTGTAATGAGCATTTGTCAGACGCGGAATGACTTGCTTTCCGAGCGTTCTGGATCGCAGATAAATGTGTTCCCCACGTACTGAAACGCTCAGGTCTGAAACTGGAATCTGTTGTTCGGCACGGGCTCCGGATCGACCGAGGTATGGAATTTCGAAGTCACGGAATACGGGCCGGGCCACAATATTTCCCGCGCGTCCTTCCGGCAAATGAACGATTTCAGCAAAGACGACATCAGGGTGCGACGAACTTTCGGCCCTCACGTAGCGCAACACGTGACGCTTAAGTATTTTATCGGCGTGACAAAATCGCCCGAATAGTTCTGCGCCCGACGGGCCACTCACGCCTTCTATCAAGACACGAAACTCTCCCCGGTCAAGAGCCTCTTGCGATACAGCGGCAACTTTGGCAACGACCGCAAACGAATTTGAAAGCGGTAGGGGGTCCGGCGCCGCCAACTTTTCGACGTCCTCCGAGCGAAGTGCAATCTCTTCATGACCTTGCTGCAATGCCTGAGAAAGAGTCTGTAACAAGAATTCCTGACGAGAGTCCCAAGTCTTCGTCTCGGGTTTGGAAGGAAGTTCTAAACCGGCAACTAAGGCGGGAAGTTCCGCGCTCGCCTGAAAGCCAATCCCGCTCTCTTCGTCCAAGGCCTCGGCGAGAGGCACTTCCCTTTCTTCGTAGCGCTCGGCAAAAGCGTTGCGAAAGCGGGTTAGCGAATCAACTGCGGTGCGCGGGGTTATGCGGTGAAGCAATGAAACCCCACGAATGATCTCGTCCAGTACTTCACCACCAAGTACAGCATTGCGAGCGGGCTTGATCAGGTCGACCTGAAATAAATGCGATGGGTCGGCCTGCCCAGGTAAGTGGTCAAGCGACTGTGCCATAGTCCGGTAGCGATTAAGATCGATTCCGAACCCATCTCGATCAATTCTCGCCAATTCAGAGCGCGTTCGCCTCAGTATCTTAGCGATTGAACGCGTCTCCCGATGTCTGCGTAATTGATCCAGCAACGAAACCAGTGGATCTGGTCCGGTAACCGGTACGAACAAATCAGGCACCAGAATTTGGCTATCTATCAGAAGATTTATGTATTTTTCAGCCTCGTCGAAAGATATGTTGGGATCCACAAGAGCCCCGGCGAGCGACCGCGGCTTCTTACCTTCACGGGCAAGTTCTAGTGTGGCGATTAAGTAACTGGTCTCTTCGACGGATATCAGCTGATAGGAAAGTCCCTGACCGTTCCGCTTGGATTCCAGGTAACGCGTCCGACCACCGGAGCGATACAGGCTTGAATTGGGGCGATAGATGAGATCTTTTCTTAACTTCGCAGATAGCGCTATCTCCTCAGATAGCTTTACCAGGTAATCAAAATCAAGACGCGTGCGGCGTCGAAATTTATCGCGTCCCTCCGTGGCTAACCGAGTTCCTTCGCCAATTCGTCCCAGGGACATGCCGGCGAAAAGCCCAAATGGTGTTGGTCGTCCGGTCATGCGCGAAAAGTAACGCACTAAAGCGCGCTCGGTATTTCGCCCGCGCTTGGTCTCTGGCTTCGACCGCCAATCTTCGATGAACCCGATTAGATCCGGGCAAGCTATGAAGATCGCTTCTCGTGTTTCCGGGACGGTTATTAACTCGTAGAGTCGTTGGCGCAGGAGGCTGCACAATTCTGCATACGACTGCTCGAATGACGACTCCGGCGACAGCTTGACAGCCGCTGCACCGTGGTTCCATCCAAGGAAGTCATTAAACGATAAGACTGGAGTTCGAAAGACAAAGAATCCTGCGGGGGAAAATTCTGGGGTGCTCTCTGGGGTGCTCTTCGATGCGGGCATTAGATCAGAAGCTCAACCAGGTGAGATTTTCACACTTGGGTTTTCATGCTGGCTCAGGCGAATGCTTGTAAGCCCCGGGGGCGGGACGCCCGTGCCACAAGGCGATCAACTCTACACTGGGTCTGCGACTTTTGTACGACTGTTCACCGGAACTGCCAGCGACAAATAGACGCCGTCCTCCTCATAGACGAGCCTTGCCTCTCGCAGTTCTTCCAAATAATCCTCGACGTCCTCTATCGTAGCAGTTACACCGCCCTCCTCTTTCAAGCTCTCCCAAATCGCTTTGGGCGTGGCGCCACTATCACACGCAAGATAAATGCGAGCTTCCTCTTCAGCCAGATGATAATCGGCTGACTCGAGCGCCGGTCGGCGGTCATTAATGATCAAAAAACCCGGACCTCTGGAATACTGGAGTGCGAGTGAGCCCTCATCGTAGTTTGACTGCCAGTGCTCAATGCTCTGCTTGATCGCTTTGATATAAGCTTCTGGCTGCTGCCCGTCTCTGTAACGATAGTCGAAAGAGTAGGCGAGATCGGAAAGGGCCGACTCGTCACACGGGTAGGCAAAACGGTAGTAGGGTCGTGGTCCAACGATTTCGAGATTGTAGTTTTGCGGTCTTTGATGGTAAGGACTGAAACGCTCAATTCCGAGACGGATTAAGCTCGGAGGTTGCAAGTGTCCGAGTGACTTCATCACATCGGCCATTCGATCGTATTCCTCCGGCGGCTCACCGGGAAAGCCGTAGATCACATTCCAATAGACGTGAATACCGAATTCGACGCACCACTTCAGTAGTCGAATGTTTTGTAGGGCTGTGACGCCCTTTTTCATTAGCCGAAGGATGGGCGTGCTCAGACTCTCAATTCCGGGCTGGATGTAAGCGACGCCGGCATCTCGGAGAAGGCGTACCTGCCAGCGCTTGAGATTGGATTTCACCTCGTAGAATAGGCGCAGATCCAAGCCGGAATCACGCAACTTCGGCAGAAACTCGTTGAAGTACCGCATGTCCATAATGTTATCAACCGCCTGAAACGACAGTTGCTGATACTTCTTGGCGAGGAAGAGCAATTCATCAACGGCGCGGTCTGCGCTCTTACTGCGAAAAGCCATGGACGATCCATTCAGACCGCAAAATGTGCAGTGCTGCTTTGCTCCCCACCAACACCCTCGCGACCCCTCGAACGGAATGCTGATGTCGCGCGAGATTTCCGCGCCGAAGCTGAGCGATCTTATTCGGTCGAAATATTCATCGTAGTTCGGGTAAGGAACCTCACCAATCGAACGCACATTTTCTGAACTCTGCTCGATGATGACACGGCGTTTCCCCCGACCAACACAGAGACCAGGACGTGGCTTAATCGTTCGGCCGGAAAAGAGATCAGCCATGAGCCCAGCGATTACACTCTCACCTTCGCCGCGCACGACTACATCAATCCAGGGAAAGTTACGATGAAGTGCTTCACCCATCGGGCCATCACAATTTGCCCCTCCGAATACGATTTTGAGTGACGGATCGCGTTGCTTCAAAAGCTTTGAAAGAACTAGTGACGGAATGTTCTGGCCGAACGTGGTAGTGAAACCGACCACTGCGGGATGAGAACCAAGCAGATCTTCAACACAAGAATCCAGGAAGGCTGGCACTAAGCCGCGCATTCTTATCGCCTTCGAAATCAGATCCTCGGGAACATCTTGACTGCGAACGTAAGCGAAATACTCATCGTCCAGTTTTCGGGCATCGTGGAAAGGAGGAACAGCAAATATCCAATCTCCGATGAAATATTGTGCAGCAATCTCGCCATAGTCCCCCGCAACAACTCTTTTCCCATCGCCGAGGCCTGCCGTCTTTTCGGCAACGTGTTCCATGAAATGCAGAAAGAATGAACGCACCTCGGTGTCGATGCCCTGCTCCTGCAAAACACTTTGAAGGACACCCAACTGAATCGACGGACGATTAAGAAGGGCCCAGGGCATGGCTACCAATATGGTCTTCTTTTCTCTCACAAGTAGCAGCCTGAGAACCTGAGATTACAAAGGGACCGAATGCCGGGAATGCATCCAGTCCCTAAGAAAGCGCTTCCTACGTATGATTGATTTCTTTTGAACTGCACTTGCAGCCAGGAAAGACACGTAGGCGCCGAGCGCCTCATAGTCAAGAAACGCGTGAAGTGACAGTTCGCCCGTTCAGCCGCAAGACTTGGCCTTAATAACTTAGCGCGAACGTTTTTGCGGACTCACTCGCCTAAGCGACGCAGACGCACTTGGATTGTCGCTTCGTTGACGGCTTAGCTGCTACGGTCGCCTTAGTCACCGCTTTCTTACTAAGCTTCAATTTGCCGCCTTTCTTTGAAGCAGGCTTACCTTTTCCCTTTTTTGACGTAGCCATAACATGCCCCTTTCATAGTCGGAAGGTGGTAAAGCTTAAGAACAACGGCTGAGCCGGACTGCAATGGCTCAAACGAGTTGTATAGTCATATTGATCAGGGTGTCAATGTTTTTCTCGGGGTACCACTGTTGTTTGTTGCTGGGGATAAGAGCAATACCCGATCCCATGAGGGTGCCAGCGACGACGCAGCTGCGAGCAGAGCCAACGCGATCCCCGCTGCTCCTTCCAGCAAACCTATTTCCTCGGTCCAGAGAGATTGATTCTTATCATCACGCGTGTACGACAGAAAGCCGCCAACGCCCTCACCAGACCGCCTTTGATCCAGTGCGTGCGTGAACCAGAACCAACCCGCTTTTTGCGACCAGGTTGTCCCTGTCGCTTGAAAAATTCGATTGAAGATATGGCCTAACCCTGCTGATCCATGACAGAGCCCGGCATCAACAATGCCGGCTTTGTCTGCTCTTCTCCGCGCTGCGCCTTGCGCTATGCGTAAAGCCTCGCGCTCCCAGGATGAATTCTTTACCGAGCGTGCCGCAACCAGAAGTACGGCGGCTATCCCGGCATCGCCATAACACCAGGCAAGTCTTGCTCTTTTCCGCCTGATGCCTGGGCCAACAAAATACGGGAAACAACCCCTCACATTACTTTCCATCTTTTGACTGATTAACCACTTAACCGTTTCGTTTAGGAGCGCGCGCGCCTTTTCGTACGCCACTCCGGCAGAGCAAACTGCGGCCAGCAACCCGATAACACCTGCTATTCCGTGGGCGACACCAAGGTCGTAGTAATTAGTTTGATTGTTATTTGACTTCAGAGCTGAGGATCGACTGGATTGAGTTGCGAATGTTATCCCACCCTTTTGGTAAACAGCTCTCACGGCGAGTTGATCCACGATGCGGTTCAAACAATCGGCAGCTGCGGGGTCTGGCAACCGCTCCAATGCATAAACTCCCAACCCAACTAAGCCATCAATCAGATCGTAATCTGCACTTGCCGAATCCTGACAAAGAGCTTCATCCAAAGCCCGACTTGGTTTCCGCTTTCTGTCTAACCCGCGAAAGCCAAAAAACTCTCGTTGCAGATGAGTCAAGGACCAAGCCGCGCCGGTGAAACCGCAATGCAATGATGGCGCCATTACCTCTGAGGACATTTGCCTGGTTGCTGATGAGATGAGTTGCCTCGCTCTGTTCAGGTACTCAGCAGTTTCACGATTGTTGCCGATACCGGATTGCGCGAGGTAAGCATAGGTGACCGCCAGTCCCGACTTACCGCTGGCCAGCGAATCATCGGTCTCTGCACGCTTAATGTGACTGGGCAGCGAAGCAGCGATTTCCCTTACTGCTTCAAGCGCGCTCCTCCGCAACGCGCCGGTCAGGAGAGGGCGCCAAGCGGTGCTGGAAAAGTTTGAGGTCATTAGAGTTCGGTGGCTTTACGATACTAACTCAGTCAAACGTTATTTTCACTTGGAACACTGGATTTGAAATTTGTTGAGCCCTGGCGGAGACAGAGCGTTGGACTTGAACGCCAGACCCTGTCAAGCAGTTTACCTAGATACGACTCAATCATTTCTAACGCACTCAATCAGGCGTCGATCCTCGCGGGGAGCGGGAGATTTGCATTAGAATCCTTGGGCAGTGCCCTCATTTGGAGTGACCTGTCACCGCTTTTGCGCGCGGCGGCTTGACGATGTGCTGCTTTGGTAATGGGCCGTTGTTGTCGATCGACTGCGACGGACCAAAGCGCCGACGGGTCGGCGCACTCCAAATCCTTCGAGCTATGCACTTTGATAAAAATAGGAGTGGTGCAGTTCTGGAGGTTACTTGTCCACCGAACTCAGTTTGTCGAAGAGAAAGACAAGCTGAAGCTCATCGGACTTCAAATTGCATCACACCGAAGATCTGACCATGTTGCGCATCGTTTCAAAGGCGGTTAAGTTGATCGGTTCTCGTCCGGGGCGGGCAATGCTCCTGCTGCGCATGGGTGTATGGGTTGCGATTCTGTCGGTAGTTGTTAAGTTGTGTTCGCTACCTCGGGCGCTTTCGATTGTTTCTGCTTCAACTTCGGGGAAGCAATCAAGCAGAGATAGCAGTGAGCAGGAGCTGGCCACGGCCATAGACGCGGTACTAGGCTTGAATTTTCTTGTGTTCAGGCCAATTTGCTGGAAGCGAGCCGCGATCTTGCATCGTTACTTTTCTCTGCGCGGCAAAACGACCAGGATCAACTTTGGCGTGCGTAAGGGGGCCGCTGGCGCGCTCGATGGACACGCCTGGTTGGAGGCCGACGGACATCCTATCCTCGAAAGCGCGCCTTCGAATTACACTGTCACGTATTTCTTCCCATCGACGGCTGAATGCAAAGTTGATTTGGCCTCGATGGCTGAAAATCAGTAATCAGTAATCAGTAATCAGTAATCAGTAATCAGTAATCAGTAATCAGTAATACGTTTGGTTCTTTGTTCTTGGTTCTTTGTTCTTTGTCGTTGATGCAATTGAACCGATGTCGGTTTCGGGGAGCCGTGACCTACTGCAAGGAAAATAATCAGCTTACTGCGTTCACAAACGGATTGGCTGATTACTGATTACTGATTACTGATTACTGATTTACTGATTTACTGATACCGCCTGAAATTTGCGATCATGTCGAAGTTCGATCTCAGTTATCTCATTGCTCCGCACACTGTCGATGACTTCGTTGCCCGGCATTGGCAGCAGTCCTCGCTCCTAATCAAAAGAGGCGAGCCTCAACGCTTCCGCGATCTGCTCGCCGTGTCTGACATCGAAGCCGTTCTCGCGATGGCCGATCAATTGCCAACCGGCGCGGTCGAGTTGATCGGTAAGACGAATGCCATTGAACGTCGCGGGCCCGAATCGTCAGCTCTCGCGGGTTTCTTCAACTCGGGATCGACAATTCGGATCAAGAGAATTGAGAGACACTCTGCTCCGTTAGCGGAGCTGTGTCGGAGTATCGAGCGGGAACTTGGCTTTCCCACGCGCGCGAATCTCTATTGCACTCCAGCGGGTGCTCGCGGATTCGATCTGCACTTTGACACTCATGAAGTTTTGGTTCTCCAACTGCTGGGCGCCAAACAATGGCAAGCTTACGAGCCCACCACAAAACTACCTTTGGAATACGTGCCGCAGCTGCCGTTCGAAGATGACGGCGAAGCCCTGAAATTCTCGAGTGAAATCAACCGGGATGAAAGCAGCGCCACGGACCGTGGGACGCTCGCGGTCGAAGCTTCGTTGCAGGCGGGCGACAGTCTCTACCTGCCACGCGGCTTTGCTCATCAGGCAGAATCCCTCGATGAACCGTCGGTGCACTTAACTATCGGCATTCATGTCGTCACCTGGCTCGATCTGCTCACGGTTGCGCTCCGTCAATCCGGCTACCGCCACGAGAGTCTTCGTCAGGCGCTACCAGTCGGGTGGCTAAATAATCACCAAAGCAATCATGAGAGCGGGAGGATCTGCGCCGCTGAATTCGCGCGGTTGCTCGAACTCTTCAGCCAGGAAGCAAACTGCGCGAGCGCCATCAAGGAAGTTGCGGAAAGCATAAATCGCACCTGCCAGGGCAAATCAGCCAAGTCAAATCTGGATCACACAACGAAAGTTGAAGGAACTGGCCGGCTCGAGACTTACTTGTCGGATGACGGCGAGATGGCAGGCCTGGCCCTGGAACAGAAAGTGTTTTGGCTGCCGGTATGCTTTGCTCCTGCCCTTCGCTTTGTCGCCGAGCGCAGATCTTTTTGCCCGAGTGAACTACCAGGGCCGATTACGAATCATGGCAAACTTGGCTTCGTCGGGCGCCTGGTTGAGGATGGGTTCCTGCGAATTGCCGACTGAGACTGGTGAGCCTCTTGCAAAACCCTTCTCATTCACACCCGGTTTCAACGGGTGGTATGGACGAGCGTGCTCTTAACCGTTTCAACGGTTTCCGTTCTTATTTGTGGCGAAAAAACCGTTGAAACGATTAAGGTTTTTTTCGGAGCCTTACCACCCGGTTGAAACCGGGTGTGAATGAGAAGAGTTTTGCAAGAGGCACTGGCTGCTAACTTCTAAGCCGCACGCGGAAGAGAATGTACTTTCCGATGCGCTCACCCTGGTCTCGCTCATACCATCGATCGAAATTAGAGAGATTAGCCTGGTCGTCAGAAGCTACCAGTAGAAATGATATCTGCGGATGTGCGGCCCGCGCGCGATCGAAGGCGGCGACAAAGCTGGCGTAGTAATCACGCGCAGCAATTACTTCCTCCGGAGCGATCGGTTTCCAGTCTACAGACAGCCGCGAATTGAAGCGTCCGCGGCTAATCAATGAGCTGAGATAGTAGGCCTTTTCGCCGTTCAGCGAATTGAAATGATTTGGGTCGATGTCCGTGAAGCTGACTCCTTTGTAATAGAGGAACTGCGCCAGCCGCTCTTTGTCTTCGCTCAAAGTAACGTCAGGAAAGACGAACAGGTATTGGGCCCAAAGCACTGGTTGCGGCGCCGTCGTGGGTATCGCTCCAGTCACCACGAAGTTCGGCGCGTACACTACTGATCTGGTATCGAGAGTACCGTCCGGGCTCTCTCGCGCTAACGACGCCAGACGCAGCAACGCCGGCCGGACTTCATCGGCTAATAAGTTTCCCTTCCGCTGGCGCCGGCTCAGCAACGTTGCTTCGGCCGCTCCCGACAGTACCGCCAAACCTGCAATTCCGATAAGTAACAGCCGGGCCATTGCTGGCTTGGCGATCGTGAAGCTGCGCCCGCCCAAAATAACCGTGACAAAGGCGGCGAGTACGGTCGTGTAACTCCCAATGAAAACTTCGTAGTGAAATGGTTGCAGCGAGCGGCCCGTCGTTACCTGTTGATTGAACAGCACGAATGGTGTGAGTGCGAATGCCACCGCGAAGAGCACTGCGGGGTCACGGGCCTGCATTCGTCGCCTTGAAATCAGGAAAGCAATTGCTATCAGGACTACAAGACCCAGGATCTCGGTGAGACGAAAAAGGTCAGGCGCGCGTGAGAGCGCGAGAAAATTCTTTTCAGCAGTCGTGTCTTCCAGTTTTGCTGCCAATGACAAATAAGGAATCAGGGAGGCAACGACGCAGACCGCCAAAATCGAAAGCATCGACAATGTATGTCGTCGCTCGCGCGGGCGCGCGATGAGCCAGAGCGCAGCCAGACAACATGTCCAAATAAGCGCAAAGGACCAGTGATACACATATGAAAATGTAAGGACCGCGAACAAAGCTCCAGCGCTCAAGGCCCAAATTGGAGCGATCCGTTTTCCAACCGCAGTCAACATGCGCCAAGTCAGCGCGCAGTAAGCGAATAGGATCGGAAAAGGCGCCGCCGGAAGATACCGTCGGAGAAAAGGCAGATAATTATTCGAGTCTTCAAATCCCAGCAGGTGCTCGATCACCAGATTTGCCGAGCCGGCGAGGAGTACAACTAAAACGCCAATTGCCGCCGCCCGGTTTTCTCCGATGATTGACGCCAGCAGCCAGAAGACAGCCAGTGCCGACGTAAAGGCGATAATCGCAGTCAACGCTATGAGCGCCTTGGCGGTCGAGATGCGCAGCAGGCGCGCTGTCCGGGAGATTATGAATGGCGGGAAGAACTGGAGCGACAGGTACGACTCCGCCATCGGGTGTTCGGGAGAATTGTCGCGCCCACTATAGGGATTGTTTCGTTGCGGACGTCCGTCAATCAACGCATTCAGATAGGACGCGTAAACGCCTTCGTCACCGTGGGTCTGCGCATAAGAACCGTTCCATTGACTGCCTCGCGAGTAGGCGAAGTAGAGCTGCGGGGAGGTGGCGATCAAGGTAACGATGGCAGCTGCGAGTAATCCAAATCGCCAACGCACCTTGCTATCAGAAGTTTTCAAATCGAAGAATTTCCTCGGCTGGACTGGAACAAGTTAAAAGTAAAAAGTTCAAGCAGCTTTGCCGAAAGTCTTAAACTGAGGGGATTCAAAAGGACCAATCCCAACCAGTCTTTGTAGGTCGAACTTGAACCATCCACCAGCTTCGCAGGTGGGATTAAGACTTTTCGGGCAAAGCTAGTTCGAGCCGATATGAACGAGGGAAATCGGCGGTTCCCTTTTTCCTTTTACTTGTTCTCAGGTCGAACCAGTTTGCGCTGCTGCAGTTGTCTGATCAAGGCGTCTGCGCTCATGATAGCCTTCTCATTGCTCACCGTGTAGGTGGTCACAATCTCGTTCACGATCTGATCGAACGAGAATCCGTTCTCCAGCGCGCGCCAAATCAGCATTGCCGACTCGTTCAGCTGGTAGTATTGCCGCGTGTTGAGATCAACGAGAACGCCATCGCCATCTTCGAGATGGCTGGCCACGATGTGTTCAAGCGGAACGAATGCCGGGTCTGTCATCGAGGTGTCGTCCTAATCGTCGATTTGTCGACTAATCAAACCTGGTATCGAAGAGGGATCGTCGAAGACATCACGACCGGTGATGACCGAATAGCTCCTGGTCTGTTTGATGAGGTTTGTAAGTGCCTGAACATGGTCGGGCGCGGCCGCAGTGTCGCAGGTTGCCCAGGGACATTGGCGGAGTAATCGCGCCAGAGCATCTCCCAGCTTAACGGGCTCGATGCGGGTTTGTGTTTCCCCTCCGATTGCCGGAAACAGGATCACGCCCGGCAAGCAGGTCTCAACAAAGCTTTGAGGAAAAGCTCGGCGCGCATAAAAACGTACCTTGTTACGATCTCCGGGGACTCTCTGGCCGATGGCGTCCGGAAACTGACTTAGCTTACATTTGTCGAGCGTTGATTCGTCAAACGTAAAGTAACGGCGTAGCGCCCAGGCCACTATGCCTGACGACGTATCTCGCAGCAGCAAGTTGTCGTCTGACACAAAACGCCAACCATTCCGGATCAGGTTGACGGTCAAGGTCGATTTGCCACAGCCCGAATCACCAACCAACAAGATCCCGCGAGTCGCATCGGGAGCAAGCACACAGCCCGCGTGGAACTGGTACATGCCTCCGCGACGGAGTGCGGCCTGGACCGCGTAAAGAATCACGTTATTGAGAGCCAGGGAGTGTCTGCCCGCGGTGCTGTCGGACAGCCACACGTCCGTGCGATTCAGTTCCGGGGCACTGACGACGATGGTGGAACCGTTAACCACGAGCACGATTTGTTCGTGATCCGGGTAACAGTAACCATCTTCGATTTCAAAGCCGAGGTTTTGAGAAGAAAGGACTGGGGGCGCCGACCTGTGAATCTCGATCAGATGAGCTGGCAGATGAACCGGTTGGTTCCGAGCGTCGGATGAATCAGCCGGAGTGAAAGCGTAACCACTGAGGAAGTCGTGAACCAGATCCAGGACTGGCTCATCGACTGCCTGAAAACACAGTGTGCGATCTGCAACCGAGTAGCGCCGAATCGCTTTAGACGTAGGTGGTTCCGTTGACTGCGGCGGAGCGCAGGCGGAACCACCAAAAGACAAGACTTCTGGCATCGATTGGAGATTCCAGAGCTAAACGTCGCCGCCGCCGGTAACCTGTAGAAAGAACTTAGTGGCTGCCAGGATGTCGACCGGCTCAGAGATCTCAGGCTCGACGAACTCTTTTTTGGGAGCCACCGAAACGGCCGGCTCAGAAGTATTAGCAATCCCGCTGGTTGGTAGAAGTTCTGTTTTGTTGTTGTCCATGTAATTCCTCTGCCAGTAGTTTTTAATCGACCTTACTTTACGAATTCTATTAACAGCGGCACCATATTAAGCCGCTGCAGATCTTTCCGCACGTGCAAGTGCACGGTCGGAGGAAAGTACGAGACCGCTTCTTCCAAAGACACCTCTTTGATGTCGAGATCGATCAGCTCGTCACTGTCCTGCTTCATACTAAAGTTAACACCCAATTGCATTGCAATCCGGTCGAGCACCGCAGTCAGCGATTGGTTTTTGACCTTCACACTGAGTCGCTGGTTTCGATAAATGACCTGCAATGGGTCTTCTTTCTTATCGCCGGTGCTTTCCGTGTCGCCCTCCATGATGAAGGAGACACTTTTGTTCTCGAGCTTTGGCACCGGCACCGGTTCGTTGTAGGCATTCAAAAAAATCTCCCGACAAATGGGCGCTGAGTTTCCTTGCAACTCATAGTGAATATAAGGAAGCGGCGCCATAGTCTGGAGCGCGCTTTCCAAAGGCAGGTCCTCAAAATCGAGGCTAACCAACTGCTTCTGCATCACTCGACTAAGAATCACCGGCGATTTGAGCTGACGTGAAAGCTCGGCTGCAATTTGATTGAGTGGAGCTTCGCGGGCTCGCACGGTTAAGAAAAAGGTGCGTTCCTGCCTGACCCGAACGCGCCAGGTTCCGATGGCGACGTCACCTTTAGCGGGTGCCTCACCTAGCCGCTTTTCTTGAGCAGTTGCCTGGACCGCTGCCAAAGCAATTAGGACCAATACAAGAAACAGGTCTTTCAAGCTTCGCATTCGACCCAAGCAGTCTGTGCTCTTAGCCTTATCCATTTCCGATTTCTTATTCGACGTAGCAGCTTATTTTGCCAAATAGCCAACCGGGATGATGAGGTTATTGCCTCACCATCCCGATCGTTGTTAATCGGCCTTACGGCAGTACCTCGATATTCAAACCAACGCGGAACTTGCCGGTCTGCTGCACGCCCCAGAGGAACCGTACGATCACCGTATTGCCTGGCGGGATCGGTGTTCCTAAAGTCACGGTGCCCACGGAGAAGGTCCCGTTAAAGGCCCCGCCGTTTGGCTGCGACGGTGGTTGCTCGAGCGTCGTACCCAGAACGGTGATGACCGAAGTTCCCGTCCCACAGGGTAGATTCGAGAAGTTGTCAGTCGTGTCCGCCGTGGTCCGGGTGCGCAAATCGGCTGTGCCGGACGGCGCCGGGAAAGTGGTCTGCTGTGTGACGCGGAAGCGTAAGCGAGTTACGTTCGCTCCCGTGTTGTTAACGATCGCTCGACGCAGCTCGATGGTGCCGAACGTACTGTTCTGCGCCGGAACGCTGGTCAGATCTCGAATCTGGTTAGGCGGCAAAGAACTGGCAACGCAGCTGTCCGGAATACCCACCAGGAACGACGCGTTACGCTGAATCGGGCTGGCAAGGTTTTCAGGTCCCGGTGAACCGAGACGCTGGCCGGCGCCTGCCGAAGTGCCGTTGGTATCGACGAAGTAAAAATCGACCGCGTTGTTGCCTGTATCAGCCACGCCAGTCGTTAGCGGACACGGCGTAAGATTCGTGATGGAGCCTTGCTGTCCGCAGGCATCGCGAACAAACGCGTAGTCGATCGAGAATGGAGTCAGCGCCGGATAGCCGGTGCCTTCCTTGTAAAGCGTGTTCGCTTCTGACGTGGAGCCAACCGCATCAAGGCGATTTGCCAGGATGAAGTTTGCGGGCACGTTGTTATTGAACAGCGCTATGCCGGCATTATCCGGAATGTCGCTCGTATAAGTGGCGTCGCCGGTAGCGTAGGCTCCAAGCGAATAGGCCACGCTGTTGGTGCAGAGGTAATGTCCGCGGCCAGGGATGACGGTGCCGTTTGGAATCGTGCAACGTACTACGCCGTTACTGGCTGCGATGGCGAAACCGGATCCAACTTGAGAAGCGACGGTGGTACTCGTGTCGCTGTTGTTGTAAACCTCTACAAACTCGTCGTTGGCGCCGCTCGGTCCACGAACGCGAAACTCGCTGATGATCAGCGGCGAGGTTACAGCGCTCGTATTGACGATATGAATGTTGTAGGTTCCGGTGCCCGTGGCTGAGAAGTGCCGAACCTTCACGAAGTAAGTGCCCGACGTGGCCACGGTGTAGTTCGCGCCTTCGGCGGCCGGATTCACGATACTTCCCGTGATCGAGGAATCGACCGACAGCAGGATCGCGTCGGCCGGATCGCGGAACTCCACTACCAAATCGGTGCCAGTACCGTCGCGCTCAGGGTCGGCGTCAACCGGGAAAAAGATCGTGTCTCCGGCATTTGCCGAGACTGAATAGTAGTCAACGTCTGCAGCGACACCGATTGAACCCGAGCGCAGGGCCGGCGAGTTCGCAACGTTCGCAGTTGCGGCCGTGTTGTTTGCTTCAACCTCTGCTGTGGCAGCAACGTTTGTCAGCGAAACAAACAGTCGATAAGGGTTAATAATGCCGGTGGCGCTGAATGCCTGCACCCTGATGAAATAAGTACCACCCGCAGTTAGTGTGCGACCGGCGATCATCGAAGCCAGTCCAGTTTCAATGGTGCCGTCGCCGCCATTGCCCGTGCCATCGTCATCGTCGTTTTCGATGACCGTGGAGCCATCGGCTGCCAGCAGATCGACAACCGTATCACGCGACGTGGCACCCGCGTTTTGCGTACCGCCGGTGTCAGTTTCGATCCACACTTGAGATCCAGCCGGAGCAGTGAAAGTGTAAAAGTCGACGTCTCCGCCGGGGTTGATGGCGGCTGTAGTGATTGCGGTTGGAGTGAAAGTTATCGCGGTGGCAGTGCCTGAAGTGTTATTAGGCTCAGTCTCCGCACCAGTCGCAAGGGGCTGAATTCCGTTACCGTCTTTTGACTCTTCTGCTGGAGTCGATGAGGTCTCTTTGACTTCGGCGCGTGGATCAACAGGAGGTCGAACTTTCCCAGCTGGAGCCTTCTGAGCGTGACTTACCTGGACCGTCTGAAACATCAGAAATGCGGCCAGTGGGATGGCCAGGAACCTAAGCAAAGTGCTTTTCATTATTCTATCTCCTCCAACGACCCCATAAGTCAGGGCTCATCAAATCGAGTTAATTGTTTGGTTTGTTATTGGACAGGAATCCCCTGAAATGTCACGGTTGGTAGTCGGGTGCCTTCTCGTGAATCAAAAGTGTAACTAGCTGGACCAAGAACTCTCCATTTTCATGTTTGCGCCTGGTCCATCTTTTCCTATTAGGGGGGTTCAGGTAGTTTTTTTTAGCATACAGCTGTAATCCTCGTCAATAAATAAATCCTTGTCTGTAAATCTACCTGGTATTGGTGACTAAAAAACCAGGTCCCACTGGTACACTCACCCATACCATTCTGCTGGCGATTTCATCTCCAGATACGGTGACTGACGACGTGATTGAGGAATCAATCTGGAACCAGAACGACGGATCGCGAGGCGATTTCCACTTCGATTAGACGGCTCATTTCCTCGATTCGCATCTTCCAATCGGCCTGGGAAGCGACTTCGCGGCGCCTTTTTCTCTCCAGCGGATCGCGCGCGGTAACCAGTTGCGCTTCGATGGCTAACAGGAAATCCTGCGGCATTGGAGTTGAAGTCAGCAGCACTCGATGCTTTGCGTTGAATTCACATACGGTGGGCAGATCGGTCGAGACAATCGCCTTTCCGGCAGCCAGGTATTCGTTGATCTTGGTCGGTACTATCGAGGCTGTCTCCGGGGTGTTGAGGTACGGAACGATGCAAACGTCAAAGGACTTCAGATGGGCCGACAGTGTTTCGTGAGGCTGTTGACCAGGTAGGTGAACGTTGTTGAGTCCCTCGATCTTATCCAATGGCGCCTGATGAGCGCCCAGAAAAACCCATGACCATGAGGGACGCGCCTGCGCCATGGCGGCGACTAAATCATAGTCCACGAAGCGATGAAGCCCGCCCACATAACCGATGATAGGTCGCGGCAACGCGGAGAAGTTTAATGAATCATTCGGATCAACGGGCTGACTTGCCTCCTCGGGAAATGCGGACATATCAACGCCTGGCGGAAAGATGTGCGGGCTAAACTCGCGATTGTCGCGCGAGAGTTTCTGCCCCTGCTCCGAGCACGTCGCAAAGACGAGGTCGCTTAGGCGAACAAGTTCCTGCTCGATTTTCTCCAGCCGTTTGGCTTTCGGAGTTAGATAGGAGAAATCGGCGCAGTTGTAATAGACAATTACACTTTGGTCGGTGCGATGATTGCGAATAATGTCTACAGCAGTGTCAGTCGGCAGATAGGTCCAAAGTACCGGGTCTCTTATTCCCATAGCCCTGGTAATTTGTTTCAGTTGACGGAGAAGCACGCGGCGATTCAAAAACCTCTGCCATCTCGGTCCGAACGGCGGCAGCACTAAGGGAGAGTAGACGAAGATATTCTTCGTTACTTCGCGGGCTCCGCCAGAGCGCAGCGCGCGGATCCATCGGCCGAGACGTCCAGCCACGCGCTTAGCATCTCTAAGTCCAGGCGTTCTGACACCCGTGTTCTCGATGTAGAGGACCCGATTCCCGGCAGTTGCCAGTTGTCTGGCGATTTCCTGATGTGCTTGCCAGAGAAAATCCCATTCGATACTGGAGATATAGATGATGTCGCGACCAGTGATCATTATTGAGGTCAAACCGGTCCGACGGATTCACTCCTGGCAGCTAACTGATCACTTTCCCAGCCATACTTTTTGATTAGTCTGAGTACGCGCAAGGGAAAGTAAAGGAACGAGGCGGACTCGGGTAACGACATCATCTCCCAGTCGACGGGCGTGGTGGTCAGAGCCAGTCGCAAACAGTACCGCAACTTTTCGCGCTGCGAATCTTTTGTCTGCAAGTGAAATCTGATTCGTTGTCCCAGCGTGATGGGAATATTTTCATCGCTGAAAAAACGCGTGAATATTTGGCTGGTCAGCCAATCGGGTGACGTCCGTAGCTTTGCGATCACTTCCGCTGGAATCGGCGCCTCGAGGAGGTCACGAGCCAGCAATAGCCCCATTGAGACGATCGCCAGGCAATGCGCATCTTTGGCGCGTTCCAATAATTCGCGCCAGTCAATTCCGGCATCGGATCGAATAAGTTCGGCCAACCCGCATACCCATTCAAGTCGTTCCCAGCAGTCTTTTGCTCCGTGTATGCAGAGCATCATGATTAGATCGACCGATAACGGAATTCGTACGTTAGCTCCTTGCAGCGGAATCATGCGGGTGCGTTGCCATAGAGTTGAAGTATCGAAAGATACTCCAAAGAATCGCGGCGCCAATCGCCAATGAAGTTCTACGGTCGTGTTGTCGCTGTCCCGTTTGAAGAGACGAACGTAACTGAGACGAATGAAGCTCGCTTGTTTCCGCTCCGGAATCACGAAGTGCGCCTGGTAACCCCGGTTTATGAGGAGATCGGTCGCTTTCCAAACGTCCTTTTCGGGAACCAGGATGTCGAGATCCGCAAACTGCCGCAGCGATAATTTGCCGTAGATGCCGACACTAATCGCCGGCCCTTTGTAAGGGACCGCAGGAATCTGGTTTTGTTCGAAGAGCTCGAGCAGACTGACCATCTCTTCCGTCAACAAAACATTTAGGGCACTGTTGTTTTGGAATCGCTCGCGCAACTCCTTGAGTCGTTCAGGCGGGACTTTTCGCGGTGCGATTCGGTTAAGGTGGAAATACAAGAGCGGCACCAGCGCGTTGCGTTGCGCGAGCGCCAGCAGCCTGGTCCAATTCAGCTCCTGACCGAATTCCTGACCAACTAAGGCGCTGATTCGTTCGGCCGCGGCTTGATCGATGTCGAGGCGGGCACAAAGTACCAGCAGTTCTGCTTCAGCACTCGAGGAAATAATTCTGTGACTCTCTACGGCGGACATCTGAGAAGTTTATGAACGAGTTAACCTCGGCTGCTGTATTACTAATCGACGCTCAGCATACTCTGCGATTGGATTACTAAAGTCCGAATTAATTATTAATAAGGTCTGAATCAATAACCTCAGACCAGATGGTTCAACCTTAGCCTATCATGCGAATTAGAAAAAGGCAGTTCCGATCTGCGTCCCATACTAAAGTTGATTAGGACGCTACCCTGATCTGCAAGGGTTCAGATTTGAGAGTTGTGGTTGCCCAATTCATGCGTCGTCACGGTAAGTTTGATTTCGTTAATAAGGCAGAGGGCAGCCCGATGCGAGGCTTTATGACTTGCGGAAGCTTTTCCCGAAAAGTCTTAATCCCACCTGCGGCAGCTGGTGAATAGTTCAAGTTCGACCTACAAAGAGAGGCTGGGATGGTCCTTTGAATCCCCTCAGCGGTAGCTGAGGGATATTTCAAATGCAGTGCGCTCGCAAGTTTTCAAAACTAGGCAGGACTTGAACCATCCACCTGCTCCTGCAGGTGGGATTCGGTAAACAGCGAAATCGAACATTGGCAGGCTGGACCTGAAGTAACCACCAGCAGCCGCAGGTGGGACTTAAGACTTTTTGGGCAAAGCTAACTTGCAGTCTATGCCGCCGGCGTTGCAAGCTGTACTCACTAAGCGCGGAAGTGATCAGAGATCATTTGCTGGGGAAGCAAACTATCGGAGTCTATCCCCTGTTAACAGATGATACCTGTTGGTTTGTCGCAGTGGATTTCGACAAGAAGAGTTGGGAAGCGGATGTATGCGCCTTCTTGAAGATGTGCCACGAGACCGGCGTGCCTGCCTCACTTGAACGCTCGCGCTCGGGAAACGGAGGTCATGTCTGGATATTCTTCGCCAGTCCCGTCCAAGCGGCATTGGCCAGAAAGCTCGGGTCAAGGACATTGGCCAGATAGGGGCACCCAAACCGGGCGACTTGATGTCGCAGTCATACAGAGCTTAATTCGAAAGGGCGAAGTAAAGGACATCGTGGCCAAATACGGTCAAGTCATCGTGGACGAGTGCCACCATGTTTCCGCCTTTTCGTTCGAGCGAGTGCTGAAAAAGGTGAAGGCCAAGTATGTCGTCGGATTAACGGCAACTCCAGTTCGCAAAGACGGTCACCACCCGATCATCCTTATGCAATGCGGTCCTATTCGCTTCAACGTCAGCAGTAAGAAACAGGCCTTGGCTTCAGCATTTCAATACGAAGTCATACCCCGGTTAACCGCATTCACAGTGCCTCCCGAATGGAATGATATAGGCATACAAGAGATCTACACCGCTCTCGTTCACGACGAACAGCGTTCAGACTCGATCGTCGCCGATGTTGTTGCCGCAATCGAAGACGGACGGTTTCCGCTACTGCTCACCGAACGTACGGACCACTTGGAGCTCTTGTATGAGAAGCTACAGCGACGAGTGCCGAACATTTTCGTGATGAAGGGCGGACTTGGCAAAAAGCAACGTGATGCGACAGCTTCGGAGATCAGTGCGGACCCGGCAGGCCAGCCGCGAGTTATCCTCGCTACGGGTCGTTACATTGGAGAGGGGTTCGACGACGCCCGACTCGATACGCTCTTCCTCGCAATTCCATTTCGTGGCGTGGGACGCTGCAGCAATATGTCGGGCGGCTGCATCGGCTTCATGCAGACAAACGAATAGTGCGAGTATATGACTATGTCGATGCATCAGTGCCAGTACTGAATCGCATGTATGAAAAGCGCGTAAAGGCGTACGAGGCTGTTGGCTACGGCGTGACTCGGCCGTCCGGCGAGCCCGAGCGCAGGCCGATTTGAGATTCGCGACGATTGAACGCATCGCGGTGCAGGCTGCTATCGCATTTGAAGAAGCGCGAGGGTGCCAAGGTAGAAAGCGTCGAGAGTGATACTCGTGGTTTTGATCTGATCTCGCGTCGTGCTCTCTCCAAAATCGAAGGCGAACGATTAGCGACGCGGTTCATCGAGGTAAAAGGACGCGCGGCTGTGGGAGAGATCGCCCTTACCGCCAACGAATACAAGACGGCCCAGCGTCTGGGCGATGAGTATTGGCTATACGTCGTCTTCAACTGCGCCTCGAAACCCCAAGTAACCGCCATTCAGAACCCAGCCCGCTTTGATTGGGAGCCCCTCTCAAAAGATTGATTGTTACCGCTTGGGTTCTGAAACGATTTTGGAGAGCCGATCCCGCACCAAGAAAATGCAGTTGCAGCATTCCTAATAAGACGTAGTCGGTCCACGGACTCGCACACTTCGTAACGGCTGCACGCCGATGGTTCGGCGGACAAAGAAAGGGCTGACACCGAAGTCAACTCCAAACTTTCCGAATCGTTGTTTGCACCAGGTCTCTTGAGGTCAGCCACGAATGTTGGGTTGAATTACCTCATGTTGTCATCGGTGCGGTCCATTGTTTTCCTACGAGTCATCAAAACAACCTAACTTGCTTAGGATTGAACCGGCGCTGTAGACAGCAAGCCACCGTTTGAACAAAGATAAAGAGGGATAACCGATGGCGCGGACCGTGTGATAAAGGAGCGCCGGCCAATACTCGCTGAGAAAGTCGGATGGCGGAGGACCATCACACTCTACGTTCTGCTGGACATCCCGGGCTTTTTGTCTAAGCAACTGCACGAGATCGAAAGTCAGTTTAACGTTTTCATTGTAATGCCTCGATGGCCAGCTTCCTGCTGGTTGGTCCCAAGCCTCCAGTAAACGATCCTCCATTTTTCGCCAAAGCGGGATTTGTGAGTAAGTGTATTCCGAGACTTTGAGCTTATTCTCCGGGCTATCTCTCTGTCGATCAAGCAAGGTAAATTTGAGCTCGATTTCGAGCCGAGCAAAATCCTGAAGCGCGTGTCCCGCCTCTTGAAAGAAAGGAAGGTCAATCAAAAATGGGTGTTTGTGCTTCAGCCATAATAATAGATTGCTGGCATTGAGATCTCCATGCACATGAGACAGAAGGACAGTGAGCGGACGACCAAGCTGTCCCGGCGGAGGGCCCGCAGGTTCGTCCTCACCAACAAGCTTTGAAACTTTCTCAATATGCTGTGGCCACATGGGAAAGAACCGCGCACCCAGCTCCGCTTCCTCGCTATCAAGAAAATTTTGTATCCATCCCTTAGCGCGCTCCGTTAGTTTGTAAGGCGGCATTACTTCGTATTCCTGTTTTTTGGCATTACCCAGATCCCAGGGCACCATTGTTACTCGGGTGACGTTACCTGCCTGGACGTTCGTGTACCAGTTTTCGCTCAACCATTCGAGCAGCATCCTCACTACCCGCGTACGAATTGCCGCGATATCATCGACTCCGGCTGCAAGGTCCGAACCAGCCGTGTGAATCTTCGAGCGCAGCATTTGACCCTCACCGATTATGACGTCTTCAAGAGCAACAAATTCACCGAGGCCTTCACCACCGAGAAATTCAAAATGGACGGCGTACCATTGTCCGCTGCGAACAATGTATTCGTTGTTAAGAGAAGGATTGGTTTGAATTGTAAGATCGCACGGCAAGTCGGCCTCCTCTAACTTAGGCAAATGTGATCTGTAGCCCGGATGGCCTAATTCAGGACTAGCCAACAAATGGTTTTGCACCTCGGCTGTCAACTTCCATAACTCGCCGGCGGGACAGGTTTTGAGCACAAACTCGCGCTCCCCAATCTTCGCGGTGGTAGCTGATTTTCGTCTGACGCGGAGCCGAAAAACACTTGCACCCGATTTGCCCTGGCCGATTTGCAGAACTTCTACATTCTTAAGGTTGCCTCCCAGGCACATGCTGATTAATCTCGCCAGGTGGCTTTGGCCATCCTCGACATTTCGCCTATCGCTTAACGCGCGGATCTGCCTTCTGAGAATGCGATTGTTCTTGTCCCACGACAGCTTGTTTTCGACGCTGGCCAGTCGTTCGAAGCCCGCGAACCCATTCAACGTCTTTACGAAGGTCTTGCCATCTCGCGCCTTTAGTTTAGGAGAGATCGAAATGGTGAGATCCGGTGGATCACCAGCACGCCAATCAATCTTGAATTCCTGAGTAGTGATAAGGATTGTGTTGAAGTCCATCCATTTATCTAAAGTCTGCAACGTGGTGAAGTACTGTTTGATGCCATGCTCGTTAGGATGGACCGTATAACGCAGCGGGAGATCGTCGGTAATAATAATTATTGACCAGTCGTTTTCTTTTTTTGGTGTCTTCTTTCGGGCGTCGTTGCTTTCTTCGACATGCATTTGCAGTTCGTCGAAGGTTCTGGCGCACACAGCCCTGGTGCCAAATTCTCGATCGAGCAAAGATGCCAGCCAATTGAAACGGTGAGGGTCTGCGTCGCCAATCAACGCAGGTTTCCGGCTTTTATCCATCGGGCGACTCCTCACTGGCCGTAAGCGAGGGCAGGCCGCAGTCCTTCCAACGTTTTCTAAACGTCTTCCCGTCAAGGCCGGCAGCGGCAGCAGCTCGCGTGACATTGTGTCGATGACGCTTCAACAAGTGTGAAAGGTAAATCCGATCGAAAGCCCGCTCATACGGCTGGATCGCTTCGCGGTATTCTCGTTCCAGCCAGTCCGCCGGCAATAAGCGCCTTAATTCAGCTAGTAATTCACACGGGAGAATTTCTTCGCCGGCATCCTCTTCCGGTTGACCATTATCGAGGAATGCACCCATCCTCTCGAGCGGCAGATGGTTAGGAAGAATGATGTCGTTATCACACTCAATGACCGCGCCTTTTACCAGATTCTGCAACTCGCGAACGTTTCCGGGAAAAGGATAGCTTTTCAGAATCGAAATTGTTTCCCTGGCATAACCCAGATTCCTACCCTGACCGTAGATCTTCAGGAAGTGTTCAAATAACAGAATGACGTCATCGTGGCGTTCTCGTAATGATGGGACATGAACCTGGACTTCGGTAATTCGATCAAACAGATCGCGGCGGAAGGTGCCGTTATTAACCGATTGAGTCAGATCACGATTAGTCGCAAATACAACTCGAGCCTTGAAGCTTCGCGGTGAACTGCTGCCCAAACGAGAAAAAGTCTTCTCCTGCAGAACGCGCAGAAGTTTCACCTGCAGCGACAGGTCGAGATCGCCTATTTCGTCGAGAAAAAGTGTTCCTTCGCTGGACAGCTCGAAAACTCCGGGTCGCGGCTCGGTCGCTCCGGTGAAAGCGCCTTTCTCAAAGCCGAAGAGCTGGCTTTCGATCAGTGTATCTGGCACCGCAGCAATGTTGATAGCCACCCAGGGTTTTGCCTTACGTGGTCCCAGTTGGTGGATTGCTTGAGCAAATAACTCCTTGCCGGTCCCCGGTTCCCCGATGAATAGAACGCTCAAATCGTCCCGAGTTATCACCTTGGCCAACTGCCTGAACGCAGCTAATAAGCTGGGAGAGTTTCCCTTGATGGTCTCGCGCATTTCATCGAGGAGTGGCGAGCGGCTGGTTTCGTCGGCTAATAGGGAGCTGATGCGTGTATTGAGTTCCTCGGGGTAAAGCGGCTTCTCCAGAAAGTCGCGCGCGCCCAAAGCATGCGCTCGAGTCGCCATCGCTGCATCAAGCGTGGTACTGATCACCATTACCGGTACTTCCGGCAAGACACTTCGGCAAAGCTGCAGCAGGCGAAATCCAATTCGTGGCTCTGAAATCTCCCAACAGATTACGGCCGCGGCAAAATCCCCTGGTTGCGCCGCGGCAATTACTTTCTCTGCTTCCATGGTCGAGTCGCACCAGACAATGTCGTAGTCTTTACCGCCAAGCAGAGACTTGAAATTCTCCGCATCGGATCGGTCGCTCTCGATTAACAGAATCCTAGACATTGCTCGCCTGCGGAATGTAATAGGTAACTACGTTTCTGCCACGCTCGTTTTTCACTTCCAACTCGCCACCACCTCGCAACGCCACATGCTGCGCAACGGACAATCCCCACACGCGCCCGAAGTTCAGATCAGGAAGAATTCGGTGTCCTTCGTTAATCGCCTTTCGCTTTTCTTCCGGAATCGGATCCAGGTTGTCCTCGAATGTCACTGGCACTCTGCCCTCAACAGGATTCTTGACCTCAATTTGTATTTCTCGGTCATCACCGTAGTCAGGCAATTCGCTCAGCGTCCCCAGAATGATTTCACGTAGCACGAAGACAACATCTTGTTCGAACGTCTGAACCTCAGCGGGGTTCTCCGGTGGCGTGAATGTCACTTTCTTGACGACGAGGGCTGGAAGCAGATCTTGCCTGAGGTCAGTTAACGCGGTCTTAACAGCGATAACCTCGCTGCGATTACCTCCCTGCGCCAGGTCTGCCTCCATCCTGGTTAGGTCCTGGCGAGCGCTCAAGAAGGCTTCCCGATGTCTGCGTAGACTAACTACCAACGGATCATTTTCGTTGTGATCGACGTCCAGACCAAATCGCTCTCGCGAGTAACGCTCAATGTCGTCAGCCGCCCTGGTGACGTTTTTCTGAAGTTCTTTGAAGATCCTCCGAAAGCTGTGAGTAAGTCCCACCTCGGCATACGGTACGAGGTCTCGTAACCGCTGATTAATTTTGTTCGTGCTGTCGATTGCCATGAGCCTCGCCAACGCGTTCAGTACAGGTGTGGGAAGCCCTGACCTGAAAGGCGTCTCCTTGGCCACGAAATCGAGCGCGCCGCCCCTGATAGTCGCAATTACATTATGGTAAAGGGAAAAAGACGATACGATTACTACCCCTTTTACTTTGTCAGAGGCTTTGATAAATTTCAAAAGGTCCAGTCCCAACGCGATGTGCGGATCGTCACCAGGTTCGTTCGGTAGTTGCAAATCAAGTAACGCGAGATCAAAGAGTAGACTCTCCATTGCTCGTTTCGCCTCACTCACCGAGCCGACTTCTGTAATCTCAAAGGCACGGATGCCATATCGTCGCTTCAATTCTGGAGAAATGCCTCCGAGACAGCTAACCATTTGCTGCATGTGATCTGGGTAGTCCTCGATCACCAGAATACGCGGACTTGCTAATATGGGTTCAACCATCTCATTACTCCCTATAGTTTATCGGGAAGACTATGCGTGCTTCGGTGCCTCGCTCTGGAACGCTCTCGTATTCAATTGTAGATCCATAAATAGCCAGAATTATCCTATTGATCGGCACACCCAGGCTGATACGGTTCTCGCGCTGGAAAAACCCCTCAGGCATCTGGTCCAACTCACCTTGCGTCATACCAATCCCAGTATCTTTGATAACGATCGTAACCGTTTGCCCATCAGCATTGGTCGCGGCACTAATCGTGAGCTCGCGCGGATCTCGTTCTTCCCGAATAACCATGGACGAAATCGCATTGTCTAGTAGGTTTGTGATCACGATCTCGACAAGCGCACTGTCGGCATAGACATGAGCGTTCTCATCTATTTCAGACGTCCTAACTTTGATTTGCAGACTTGCACACAGGCTCTCCCTTTTCGCCAGAGCTGCGCGAATAACGTTTGAAACCAAAATGTCTTCATCGATTTGAGCTACGACTCGTCGACCGATGTCGACCAATCGCGCCAGTTCGTCGCTACTATCAGCGCAGCGCTGCGAAAGCTTCTGGATGATGAGTTCCTGCTCTTGCGCCTCACCCTTCTTGAAAGCTTCATCAAGCGACTCCAAAAGCCCGATCATGTTCTGGACAATTTTTACCAACTCATGCTGATGCTGCAAAACATAAGCGCTGGTGACTTGCACTGCCAGACTACTTCGATCTCGTTTCTCCTCACTTCTCTTCAGACTAATCTTGGCTTGCGTGCGCCGATAGGCGGAGCCAATGATTCTGCCCAGAACCAAAAGATGGTTTTCGGAATGCTCATCAGCCAGTGAATCAACCGGTCCATGATCGAACGACCAGTGCATATCCAAAATCCCGACGAGCTTGTCCTCGCTAACCAGCGGAATACAAACGCGTTCAATGCAATTTGCCAGAGCCGCGCGGTGAGGATTGCAATCACGGGGATCCACCGTTACAGGAACCATTATTAGCGCTTTTCTCTGGCGACGATTCAACCGGATGACGTCCCAAACTAACTCGTCTTCCGCAGGCGGCCTCTGTCCCGCTTCGACTCGATCAGTCTCGGCGTCGCGTTCAAGTGCTGCCTTGAGCTCGCATCTGACCTCCGTATCCTCAAGCCCTTCGATCTTATAAAAGCGAGCTTTGCGAGCGCTGAACGATTCAATGACCTCTTTGCAAACCCGAACTTCAAAGTTCTTGGGAGCCGCAGCAACCGTCGCGGCATGAATCTTTTCTCGCCGCTCATGCTCTCTAGCTCTCCAGGTTTCCAGACGGTAAGCTTCCAGAATTGCGATCAGCGCGGCGAGGCGATCCGCTCCTCGCTGAAGTAATTCCGGCTCAGTCGTGAAGAATCCGCTTTCAGCTCCTTTTTTGATCCGGCGATAAAGAGTTAGAACGCCAAGGCGATAACCGATAGCTTTTAGCTCCAACGTAATCGCTTCCATGGTGAAGCCGGCAGGTGGGTTAGGTCCTAAAGCAGCCTTCTTGTAACGCTTCTCGCAAGCTGGGTTCTTCGCGTAAAACGCATCGAGGTCTGGAATATGACACGGCATTCCGCCAAGCGCACTGGAACCCACCCACTGTTCCTTATCGGTATAATAAGCAACGTTGACCCAGCCAGGATCGTTCCAACCCTTCTGCGCTGCCAAAATAAACCGCTCCCGATTATTATGCCAACGATATAGCGAAGTAACTTCTGCCTGAGCTGCTTTGGCAAAACGGGTAACTTCGCGTTCCAGCACCTCTCGAACGTTGTCAGGGTGTCTGATTTTGGAGAATTGCGGTGTGACGCCGAGCAAGAACGACTCCTGCTCCTTGCGACGAAGCGTTTCCAGCAAGAAGCCAACTCTCTCGCTGAGAGCTTTCATAGCACGTTCGTGGTAGGCTTTGAAAAACCACTTGTTAGGAGACGCCAGCGTGATCGTGCCTCGTTCTGTCTGCTCAGACTCGCTCTCACGTCGTTGGCTCTCAAACGGCATGTTGGCAACAGAACCGACTTCGAGCAGACTACGCCACAATGATGGTTTGCTTTTCCATCGATCACACATCTGCTGATAACCCTGGTGCAGCGACGCTTCGTTAATAATGATTGGATTTTCATTTCTGAAAGCCTGAGCAATCGGCATCTGGTCGACTGAGTCCACCTGCACGTTTGCTTTTCGCATTTCCTCGTAACATTTACCGGTCCCCGCCACCAGACTTAGGCGAGATCGATCTCTATTTGCTATGTAGATAAAAGCATCAGCCAGCCCAAAGTCAGGTAAGACCATTTCCAGGTATTGCTGCAGGCCTTTCTTGCTCGTTTCTGCGGATAAACAAGCGCTCATTGCGTGATCAAGACTGCGGATGATTCGATATCGCTCGCGGCTGAAGGTGCGGTTGAGTCCGGACTTCACGATGTCTTGCAGGGAGCCAAGTACACTTTTTTCGCTTGGATAAAGGCGGGTGTCGTAGCTTATGTCTCCTAAGCCAATCTGCAGGACAGCGTGTACTTGGCCAAAGTCATCCTCAAGTGGCACGATATGTTGGCTAACGATGCCATTTTCGCTGGCCGCTTTCATGCTTCCGCAAGGAATCGCGCTTGTATTTATTATCGTTCGAGCTTGTTTCTCGCGAGCAACGACGGCGATGATGTCGTCTTCGTCGACGAGATATGGCTCTACCAACTTGAGAACTTTTGCGAAGCGTGAACCACTGGCCGACTGGGCTACCACGGCGTCGTGTTCATCGTCACGCTGCCACAAAGACAGTATCGCGCCGGGAAAACCTATTTGATAGATGAGATCAGTCAGCCGATCGACACCCTCCTCGCAAGTGTCTGCGGCTTTCTTTGCAGCAAACATCGCTATCTTTTCGAACCCGAGATAGACAGGCGTTCGGAATCTGAGTTCGTCGCCAAAAGCGAGCGTCGCGTTGCTCCAATTACTCAGCACGGATTTACCCGTCTCATCTACACTCGCCTCACCATCCAGGAATCCCCCCACAAAAGGTTTTTCATCCGCACTATCTCGGATTGATAGATCGTGTTCGATCTCAGCGGTTTCCTGTTTAAGGTCGAGGCCGAGTCGCTTGCTTTGCCGCAGCAGTCCGGCACAACGGAAGCCTAATCCTCCGATGGGGTTCAGTAGCCACGCCTTTGTAAGTGAGCGCTCCACTCCCTCACGAAACGCTCGCTGCATTTTCTCGGGGTTGGGGATCATGACGCGAAAGAGCTGATCCTCTTTAGCCTCTCTGGCCATCGTAATTGATTCGCCGTTAAAGGCCGCCAGGTCGATAATGCGATTGCCGTCTAATTCGAGATTGGCAAGCAGCGGGACTGGGAAACTATGGTTGATTTCGCTCCAAATTTTGGCCGCCGTGCCCTCGCGAAACTGAGTGATCACGCGCTTGTCCCGTGCTGACACGGCGGCAACTGTGTACGTTTTGTCCGATTCCTCCAGGCCTTGGGTGAGGCTCAATCCAAACGGTGTTCCGCATTTGACTGAGGCGGCTACAATCGCGTTTCGATGAACGCCTCGGTTAGCAAAAACGAGCCCCGACCGCGCGCGCTCCGGATCGTTGGCCGAAGCTGCGCCTCCAAATATGGGCATTCCTGCGCCCAAGTGATCACGCAAAGATTTATGTAACTTTGGCGCGATGTAGCCATAGCGACCAAAGCCTGGAAGGAATGTGAAAACGGAGAGGTTTCCCAGTGAGTTGACCGGCCTGTCGTCGTTGGTGAGCAAGTCCAGTTCATTTAATAAAGACTTGACTGCCTTCTCGATAATCTCATCAATCTTATCAATCTTATGAGCGTCACTTTTCAGATCCTGACTAACTCCTACCTTGGCTGTGAGCAGCCGGGATGCAATGCAAACCAGCAATGCACCATCATGATAGATGTGTTTGTCAAAGAAGACCGCAGCTACCGAACACCCCATCAACGGCGGGATATCATGACCAGCTTGGTCAAAGACGTGAAATACACCACTTAATAGCTGCTCTGCTTTTACGGACTCCAGATAGGCCGGCGAGGCGAGCAAAATGAGCAGGCTAGGTGGAAACTGTTTCTCATCGTCAAGTCGCCTTAGTTTCTGTAGACATTTGCTTGCGAGGAACTTGCCATCGGTGAATGGATCGGAGGCTGATGCAATTCCGTGGTGAATGAATGCCAGGTAACTCAACATGACGTTGGCCGCAGCTCAGAGTGAATTCTCTTGGCCGGGAATACTTTAACTGAGTAAGACAATGTTCTCAGATCCAGATTGCGCTCCGGACATCTTCGACATTGGTAATTCTGCAGTTGCTTTCTGGACTCAGCGATGGGAGAAATAATACTCTCAATGTACCAGTAGGGCTATTGAAGGTTAGCTTGTTGTCGCAAGCGCTTTCAATAGCCCTTTAGCACTGGTACCTTCAACCGTTGCGCACATGGCCGCCACTTTTCGTCCCGTATCCATGAAATCGATACTCTGATGAGAATCTGTAATCTCGCAGGCCGAAAATAATGGGTGGGTGCTGATACGTGCGGTCAGCGAATGCCGGGGTATTCACCTTACCGCCGAATTTGCTCTCGCGACGATCATATGTCTTCAGGTAGCCATTTTCTAGTTCGCGAATTCGCCAATGAATGTTTGGCAATCCCTCCCACTCAGAGTAACCGCCTCGGTTGAACTGAGCCCGACTTTCGTAGCGGGCGGAGCCGAAGGCCGCTCCCGCCATAGTGATTACAAACGCGATTGCCATAATTGGTGCAAGTTTCTTTTTCATTGTCTTTCTCCTTTTGGTTAAGTTATGTCAGCGCTTTTGCGATGACGGTGGCAACTATCGCAAGCTTGGTGCCACGGAGGTTCGACCACCAATTTTCACGAAAGATTACAAAAAACCCAAGCATTTTCAGATAATTCTTTGCTCGTCTCGTCGGAGTAGCTGCGACAGAAAGTTTTGAGGCGAGCAGCGCCAAGGGCATTTGCGGGGAGCGCATTCCCGAGACTCAGGAGTCTACGCTCTGTTGCAGATGACGACTGCGACTTGGTAAGTACTCAGTTGCATCGTCTCTTTAGGCTTTTGTGACCTTTCAACCTGCCGGAGATTGATGGTCTGCTGATTCCGCGTTTCTTGAAACTTGAGGAGGATTGGTTTGGGCGAGGCCGCTCTGGTTTCACGACGACTGGGGAAGTTAACTCTCATAAGCCTAACTGGTCAGGGGTCGGCCAACGAGCTGTAATCAAGTGGAGCGTTTGGAGCCAACGGAAAACGAGGTTATATGGCGTAACTTATTGAAAGGAATGGTAGGCGCGTGGGGATTTGAACCCCAGACCCCTACCGTGTCAATCCACCAAAACGCGCCGGGAAAAACGCGTAATACGTTTTTGCGGTGCAAAGTCTGATTGTGGCAGCTAGAGAAGTCAACCTACGCTGCTAAGAGTTCATAGATGCCAAGCGCATTCCGGCAGAATTCCGGCAAAATCTATTTGCGGCTCATTCGGCCCAACACCTGATTCCCTTCTCTCGCGCTCAAAAGGCCTTTCCCCGACGTCACTCAACTATTAACACACAGCACGCAAGAAGAAAACATCAGCCCAGAAGAAAGCCCGCTCGGAACGGATGAAGAGGATTTGCGGCAGCGGGAAAAAAGCGAAGAAGTACTTGTTTACCAGTTCTGGGCAACATTGAAATTTGATTGCTCAAGTCAAGTCGCCCCACCGCCGTTCCTCTAACGGCAGCCGGACTGTTTTGGTTTTCTATCCCACATCATTAGGCGATAACTTGCCTGAATTCTGCCACACCACTAAGCAGACTAAATAAGGGCGGACAGCGTTAACCGCGGATCACAAGAACGATCCAAAGGGGTCAGCAAATGAGATTCATACTTGGCGTACTCGTCGGCTACAGCATGCGAGGCAAAAACAAACTACTAATCACAGTCCTTGCAACGGGAGCGTTCATTGTCTACATAATCCTGCCGGCAGTCGCGCTCGTCGCGCTACGTTTGGACGTAGAACAGGCACGCCAGTCGAGACCAGCTCAAACCAGGGTTCCGGCGCTCAAAGGGTTGAGTTATGAAGACGCCGAAATCAAACTTCACGCTTCTAACTTGAACATTCGACTGCTGGCGACACGCTACGATCTACCACTTCAGCCCGGACTGATTATCGATCAACTCCACAACCTGGAGAGGAGGTTGATTACGGTTACCCTGTTGGCGTTATCATTACTAAAGCGGACTCCCATGGCCCTGGTCCGTAACGGCAAGATTCTCACCACAGCACAGGGACCAGCCATGGAGTTCCTCACAAAGTAGCCGACGAAACCAGAACGGACCAACCTTCGTCGATGCACTGTTACAATGTCACTCTGGAACTGCACAATCAGTCCCAGTGGCTATATGCACTCACGTCACAACGGCCTCACAACCAAAGCGGATTGTACCCGAGCAAATGTCTGCGACGTACTGAACCCCCACTGTTGCTAGTTGAGTTTGAAGTCCATCACTACCTGTTCTGAATTCAGAGAATGGCTTACAATCCAAGAGTCTACTAAAGAACCTAGTGGTGGAGCTATCAGTGATTTATCTGCCACGCCTCACATTCGATCGGGATGCGCTTTAGGCAAGGTCCTCAACTCCAGAGGTGATGCGCTGGCAACGAATTGGCAAATAGGTGGCCGCATCCAAAACCGCTGGGAAATCCACAAAATCTTACGTGGCGGCATGGGGATCGTGTACATCGTGTATGACCACGAGCACCACAGTGCCTATGCCGCCAAGACCTTTCAGGACGAAATCTTTGCGCTTAGTCCGGTCATTGCTCATCGATTCACTCAGGAGGCCCTATCCTGGCTCAATCTCGACATCCACCAGAATGTCACCACGGCCCAGTTTGTAGAGACTATTGAGGGTAAGCCGTACCTCTTCCTTGAATATGTCAGCGGAGGTGACATAAGTAGATGGATTGGCACCACTCGATTGACCGAGGACTTACCACAGGTGTTGCGCTTCGCTATCCATTTCTGCGACGGGATGACTCACGTCGTGTCGAAGGGCATTAAGGCGCATCGGGACATCAAGCCGCAAAACTGCCTAATTACCGAGGATGGTACGCTGAAGGTGACTGACTTCGGCTTGGCGAAAGTGTTTGATGATGCAGGCCTGACAGACACCGAAACGCCGGATGCAGAGAGCTTGAGCATAAGTCTAAGTCGCACAGGGATCGCAGCAGGGACACCCACGCACATGGCCCCGGAGCAATTCGATGACGCCAAGTGGGTTGACGTGCGGGCCGACATCTATTCATTTGGCGTGATGCTATACCAGATGTTGACTGGGCGGTTGCCGTTTGTGGGCCGGACGTGGCAGCAGTTCCAGCAGTTGCACAAGACTCAACTACCGCCGCCACTCGGCTCGCAGCATTCAACCCTCAAGACAGTCATCGAGACGTGTTTGGCCAAAAAAGCGGCGCACCGATTTGCAGACTTTAGCGCCTTGAGGGAGGAGTTAGCAGGAATATACGAAGTGCTGACCGGTGAGACTGCGCCTGAGCCGGTAAGGGGCGCGGAGCTGAGCGCGCTGGATTGGAGCAACAAAGGGGCAAGTTTGAGTCGATTGGGACATTCCGAGGAAGCGATTGCTTGTCACGACCGCGCCCTTGAGATCAACCCGCGCGATGCAGAGGCGTGGACTAACAGGGGCACCGCGCTAGATAGCCAAGGTCGCTCAGAGGAAGCGATTGCGTGTTTTCACCGCGCCCTTGAGATCAATCCCCGACTTGCAGAGACATGGAGTAACAAGGGCATCGCGCTGAGGAGCTTAGGTCGGTCAGAGGAAGCGATAGAGTGTTACGAGCGTGCACTTGAGATCAACCCAAGCCTGGCAGAGACATTGATTAACAAGGGCATCGCGCTGGGTAGCTTGGGTCGCTCGGAGGAATCGATAGCGTGTTACGACCGCGCGCTTGAGATCAATCCGCGTGACACTCAGGCGTGGGTTAACAAGGGTGCCACGCTGCGGAAGCTAGGACGCGCGGAGGAGGCGATTGCGTGTTTTGATTGCGCCCTTGAGCTTAACCCGCGCGATGGAATGGCGTGGATTAACAAAGGTGGCGCGCTGCGTAGATTGGGCCGCTCAGAGGAAGCCATTGCGTGTTTCGACCGCTCGCTTGATATCAACCCTCGCGATGAAAGAGCTTGGATTAATAAGGCTGCCGCGCTGGATAGCTTGGGTCGCTCAGAAGAAGAGATTGCGTGTTACGACCGTGCGCTTGAGATCAACCCGCGCCTTGCAGGGGCGTGGTATGACAAGGGCGTCGCGCTGGGTATCTTGGGCCGCTCAGAGGAAGAGATTGTGTGTTACGACCGTGCGCTTGAGATCAATCCACGCGATGAAAACGCTTGGGGTAACAAGGGCAATGCGCTTAGTAGATTGGGACGCTCAGAGGAAGCGATTGCATGTCATGATCGCGCGCTCGAGGTCAAACCGCGTGATGAAAGAGCTTGGATTAATAAGGCTGCCGCACTGGTTAGGTTGGGCCGCCCAGAGGAAGCGACTGCGTGTTGTGACCGTGCCCTTGAAATCAACCCGCACTATGCAGAGGCTTGGTATAACAAAGGTACGACGTTTGGCAATTCTGGGCGTATCCCCGATGCGCTGACATGTTTTGAGGAGGCACATCGACTGGGTTTTCCACAAGCAACGCAGGCGATTGCGAGGTGTCGGCAGTTATTAGATCGACGTTAACCAACATGAGTCACACGCAATTCCTAACATTTCTATGGGTCTCGACTTCGCCTGGAAACGCGACACTGTGATGGCGACGAACTGGCAAATCGGGGACCGCATACAGAACCGCTGGGAGGTCTACCAGATCCTCAAGGGCGGGATGGGAGTGGTCTATATAGTCTATGACCACAGATTCCACGAACCCTTGGCCGCCAAAACTTTCCAGGATGAGATTTTTGCTGATACGCCGGCGGTCGCATTTCGGTTCCAGCAGGAGGCCCACATATGGATTAATCTTGACTCTCACCAGAATATTGTCCATGCGGGTCTGGTCCAAAACATCGCGGGCAAACCGTACATATTCCTGGAGTACATTAGTGGTGGCGACTTGGCCGGTTGGATCGGCACCCCACGCCTAACAGGAAACGTCCTACAGGTCTTACGCTTCGCCATTCAGTTTTGCAATGGTATGGGATATGCCCTAGCCAACGGTATCAAGGTGCATCGCGACATTAAGCCATCAAATTGCTTAGTTACACAGGATGGCATTTTGAAGATCACCGACTTCGGCTTGGCGAAAACTCTCGATGAGGTCCCGGATCTGAACACGGCGATCACGACTCAAAGCTCGAACATCGCGCTAACGCGCACCGGCTTTGGTGCAGGTACGTGCAGCCACATGTCTCCAGAGCAGTTCGATGACGCTAAACACGTGGACGTTCGAGCGGATGTTTATTCGTTCGGCGTCATGCTCTACCAGATGGCAGCGGGCCGACTGCCGTTTGTGGCGTCAACCTATGGTGAGTTTGAGCGGCTGCATAAGTACGAGTCTGCGCCGGCGCTCAACGGGGATTCATCGATCTTACATCGTATCGTCGAGCAATGCCTGGCTAAAAGCGCTAAAGACAGATTTGGGGACTTCGACTCCTTAAGGAATGAGTTAGCGAACATCTATGAGCGACTAAGCGGTGAGCAAGCCCCTCAGCCGCTGGTTGGACCCAAGCTGACCCAGGATCGGTTGATAAACAAAGGATGGAGCATGTGGCAACTGGGCCAACCCGATGCCGCGCTTGCCCTTTTCGACTCTGCCCTGGACCTCAACCCAGACGATGAAAGAGTCTGGACCAACAAAGGCGCGATTCTGAGTGTGTTGGGTCGCATGGAAGAGTCTCTGGAGTGCCATGATCATTCCCTGAGTCTGAACGCAAGTCTCGCGGATGCGTGGTCCAACAAAGGCGTGACATTGGAGAACATCGGCCGCCAGCAGGAGGCCCTCGAATGTTACGTGAAAGCCTTGCAACTCAATCCGAGCTTTGGTCAAGGCTGGTTTAACCTGGGCATGGCACTGGCGAAAGCGAATCACCCCGAGAATGCCTTGTCCTGTTATAGCCGAGCGATTGAACTCAACCCGCACGACGCTAAGTTATTTTCCAGCAAGGGTACCGCGTTCATGATGTTGGGGAGGCACGAAGATGCCCGAGCCTGCTATCAGACAGCCGTGGAACTCAACCCAAACAATGAAAGGGCCTTTACTGATCTGGGGACCGCCCTTAGGCAACTCGATCGGAAGACAGAAGCTCTTGCTTATCATGATCGAGCCTTGGAATTGAAGCCGGACTATGCTGAGGCCTGGTCAAATAAGGGCGCAGTCCTAGCTGATTTGGGTCGCTTGGAAGATGCGCTCAGCTGCTTCAGCCGAAGTGTGGAGCTCAGTCCACTCGATGCGGAGATTTGGTTTAATAAAGGTTCGACGTTGCATCAGATCGGTCAAGCACAACAGGCGCTGGATTGTTACAATCGGGCCCTGGATCTTGCGCCAAACCTCGCGGTGGCATGGTACTGCAAGGCGCGCTTATTGTATGGCGGTTTTCAGCGGTACGACGAAGCCGTAAGCTGCCTGGAGCAAGCGCGCCGGCTGGGCTATTCAGGGGCAGTAGAAGTGATTGCTCAATTGGAGGCCTTGGTAAGTCTCCGTAAGACCTAAATTCTCACGTGAATCCGTAGGCCCTAATCCCAAAGCATCGGATTTACATCTTTCCAACGTGTTTTGACGACAGGTACGGCAATTCGCCGGGTGTCGACGCTGCGATTGCAGCAACATGAGGTGTAAGTTATGACGCACATCTCCGTCGGACTCGATTTCGCTTGGCAAATCGCCGCTGCGGAAGCGGCGCACTTGAGACATCAGCTCATCGAGCCGGAGCATTTGTTCATCGTTATGTGCAGGGTTGGCGCGCTTGCCCCGGCAGGTGACGTTCGGAATGACTTCCCGAAGAAGTAGCCAACGCTGTGAGGCCCGATCGCTAATGGCAACCGCTTGGCAAATAGGGGACCTGATACAGAACCGCTGGGAAGTCCACAGGATCCTGCGCGGTGGCATGGGCATCGTCTACGTTGTCTATGATCATGAACACAATAATGTGTACGCTGCCAAGACTTTTCAGGATGAAATCTTCGCGCTCTCTCCTGATATTGCAGACCGCTTCACACATGAGGTACTCACCTGGATCAATCTTGATGCCCACCAGAATGTCACTGAGGCCCGCTTCGTCCAGAACATCGCAGGCAAGCCTTACCTCTTTCTCGAATATGTCAGCGGCGGTGACTTGAGCGGCTGGATAGGTACGCTGCGATTGACCGAAGACCCACCGCAAGTATTGCGCTTTGCCATTCATTTTTGCGACGGGATGACTCACGCGAGGTCGAAGGGAATCAAGGCGCATCGCGACATCAAGCCGCAAAACTGCCTGATTACCCAGGATGGCGCGTTGAAGGTGACTGACTTCGGTTTGGTGAGAGTGTTCGATGATACAAGCCGGCCGGACACCGAGACGCTTGACCCGGAGAGCTTGAGCCTGGGTCTTACTCACACAGGGATGGCGGCTGGGACACCCACGCACATGGCCCCAGAGCAGTTCGATGACGCCAAGCGAGTTGACGTGCGGGCGGACATCTATTCCTTTGGGGTGATGCTGTACCAGATGGTGACGGGGCGATTGCCGTTCGCGGGGCGCACGTGGCAGGAATTGGAGGGTTTGCACAAGGCCCAACAACCGCCAGCACTCAGCATTCAGCATTCAACATTTCAGACTGTGATCGAGACGTGTCTGGCCAAAGACCCAGCTCACCGATTTGCGGACTTCGGTGAAGTGAGAGAGGAGTTGGCGGAGCTATACAAAGAGATGACTGGTGAGATTGCTCTTGAGCCGGTAATGGGTGCGGAACTGAGCGCGATGCAATGTAGCAACAAAGGGGCTAGTTTGAACATTTTGGGTCGCCCAGAAGAATCGCTAGCCTGCTTCGACCAAGCTCTTGAAATCAACCCCAGCCTTGCAGGGGTGTGGAATAACAAGGGTGTCTCGCTGCATGGCATGGGACGCTCCGAGGAAGCGATCGAGTGTCACAACCGCGCTCTCGAGATCGACCCCAGCTATGCAGTAGCACGCTATAACAAGGGTGTCTCGCTGCATGGCACGGGACGCTTATCGGACGCGATTGAATGTTATGACCGCGCTCTCGAAATCAACCCACACCTCGCGGAAGCGTGGAATAACAAGGGTCTCTCGCTGCATGGCATGGGACGCTTATCGGACGCGATTGAGTGTTATGACCGCGCTCTTGAGATCAACCCACGCATGGCGGAAGCATCGTACAACAAAGGCAGCCTGGTCGGTAAGTTGGGACGCTCCGAGGAAGCGATTGAGTGTTATGATCGTGCTCTTGAGATTGACCCGCGCCATGCAGGAGCATGGACGAACAAGGGCGGCGCGCTGAGTAACTTGGGCCGCTCCGAGGACGCGATTGAGTGTCACAACCGCGCTCTCGAGATCAACCCAAGTCTTGCAGAAGCGTGGTATAGCAAGGGCGTTGCGCTGGATGGCTTGGGACGTTCGAAGGAAGAGATTGAATGCTATGACCGCGCGCTTGAGATCAACCCGCGCTTTGCACAGGCGTGGCATAACAAGGGCGTTGAGTTAGGTAGGTTGAGTCGCTTAGATGAAGCGATTGAGTGTCACAATCACGCTCTTGAGATCAACCCGGGCTTTGCAGAAGCGTGGTATAACAAAGGGACAGCGTTAGGCAATTCTGGGCGTATCCGCGAAGCACTGGGATGTTTTGAAGAAGCCCATCGGTTGGGTCTCACACAAGCAGGAACAGTCATCGCGCAATTGCGGCGGCTGTTGCAGGCCTAAGCAGTGCATAACGGGAGCCAGCCCCCTCATGTCAAACATTTCTATTGGTTTCCATTTCGCCTGGCAGGTCGCCACCGGGGAAACCGCGCACGGTCGGCATGAGCTTATCGAGCCGGAGCACCTGTTCATTGGCGTGTGCAAGGTTGCCAACCTGAAGCAGGTAGACGACTGGCGTGATCTTCAATTGCCGAACGACCTCACAGACGCTTTGAAAGCTGAGGCGGAGGCCGTCGCGGCGGTCTTCGACCAGTTTCAGCTCGGCCACGTCGAGATCTACCGCGAGGTGCGGCAACGCAAGGGACGAGGCGATTTTGAGCGTCAGGAACGCGAGAGTATAAGTCGCTCACCTGCGAGCAAAGCTGTATTCACCCGTGCTTCAGAACTGGCAGCGAAATCGCCGGCCGTCACAGCACTGCATTTGCTAGCCGCGATGCTGGACGATGCGAACAGCCTTGTTGGCACATTGCTGACAGAGAAAGGCGCGTCAAATATTGCTGCTGTGCAGACTGCCGCTCTTGCCATGTCGCCTCCTTCGCCAGGAGTTCGTGACTCAAATACTAAGACACAAAATCTGACAGAGAATGCGCGCGACTCTCTTTCGCGTTACGGCAAAGACCTCACTCAACTCGCCCGCGATGGAGAAATCCAGGAATGTGTCGGTCGCCGTGATGAAATGCTTCGCGTCATCCGTACGCTCACCCGCGACACGAAAAACAACCCGCTGCTAATTGGTGATGCCGGCGTAGGCAAGACCGCAATCGTGGAGGGCCTGGCGTGGCGCATCGCTCAGAACAAGGATCGAGCGATGTCCGGGAAGCGAATCATCCAATTGCAGATGTCTGACCTGGTGGCGGGAACAAAATATCGCGGGCAGTTCGAAGAGCGTTTGACGGCAATCCTGCATGAGGTCGCTCAGGCCTCCGACATCATTCTCTTCATCGACGAGATTCACACTGTGGTTGGGGCCGGCAACAGTACTGGGGGACTCGACGCCGCCAATATCATGAAACCCGCGCTGGCACGTGGTGAATTGCGTTGCATCGGCGTTACCACCATGGCCGAGTATCGGAAACACTTTGAGAAGGACTCTGCCCTTGAACGACGCTTTCAGCCGATTGTAGTTAACGAACCCTCGATTGCCGAGGCCGAAGAAATCCTGACAATCGGCTACCTCAAGCGATTTGAGGAGAAGCACCTCGTCATAATTGAAACCGCTGCACTCCACAATGCGGTCATCCTGTCGTCTCGATACCTACTCGACCGCCGACTGCCGGATAAGGCCATTGATCTGTTGGATGAAGCGTGTGCACGTGTTGCCGTGCCCGTTCTGAGCGCCCTGCCGGGAGAGAAACCTGATGCTGTGGGCGGCCTCGTGACTGCCGACACAGTGGCGGAAGTGTTGTCAAACTGGACCGGCATCCCTGTTAACCGAATGGCTCAAGATGACAGAGAGCGCATGCTGCTGATGGCAGACGAGCTCAAGGCTCGGGTCGTCGGACAAGACGAGGCATGTGAAAAAGTGGCTCAGCTAGTGCAGCGGGCGCGAGCGGGACTGAAGCCTGCAGGGCGCCCAATGGGAGTTCTTCTTTTCCTCGGTCCAACCGGCGTCGGCAAGACCGAATTGGCCAAGGGTACGGCTGCCTTCTTGTTTGGCTCCGACAAAGCGATGGTCCGGATCGATATGAGTGAATTCATGGAGAAGCACAGTGTCTCACGGCTCATCGGCGCACCACCTGGTTACATCGGCCACGACGAGGAGGGCCAACTGACAGGTGCACTGCGCCGTACACCATATTGCGTGGTGTTACTCGATGAAACTGAGAAGGCCCATCCGGACGTGCTCAACCTCTTCTTGCAAGTGTTCGAGGATGGACGTCTCACCGACAGCAAGGGCCGCACCGCAGATGCCACCAACGCATTATTCATCATGACGTCAAACCTCGGGCATCAAGCTGATTCTGGCTTTGGCGTTCAGGGTCATGAGGCGAGAGCCACACAGTTACTGGCCCAGGTGCAAGCGACATTTCGCCCTGAGTTTATCAACCGGCTCGACGACATTATTGGTTTTCATTCCCTAACGCGCGATCACCTGAAGCCGATCGCGCGATTGATGTTGGGCGATTTGGAGAAACGGCTGGCCGTGCAGGATATCGGTCTTGAAGTTTCCGATGCCGCGGTTGAGTGGATCATCGAACGAGGCTACGACGAAAAGTATGGTGCGCGTCACCTGCGGCGAGTCATTGAGAATCAGGTTGAAAATCCAATCGCCGGAAAGATCCTGCGTGAAGAAGTAAGAGCGGGACACGTCATCAACGTTGACCTGAAGGACGAAGCCCTGGTGTTTGAGGTGGCTGGAAGAGAAACGCGCTGATGACTAATCACATGATCGACGAGTGCTTCATTTGGCAGCGTCGTAGCCATTGGACTTCTGAGATGTGCTACAGGGGAAATCTGCCACAAGCGCGTTTTGACCATTACGTCAAATCGTGGGTATCAAACCGGTGTTGGCTGTGCCGCTTTAGATTCCGAGGCGCGCGAACCATACAGTTTCGCGCAAGTGCATACTTCGCTCTGAGTTTATCAACCAGCTCGATGACCTTACCGGCCTTTCATCAACTCACGCGTTAATACTTGAAGCCGATGGTGCGCTTGATGTTGGGGGATTTGGGAGGCGTCTAGCCACGCAGGATATCGGTATTGAAGTGTCTGACACATCGTCGAACGACGTACGACGAGAGGTATGGAGCGCGCCACTCGCGACGAGTGATTTAGTAGCTGACAAAAAAAGGTGAGCTAATATTTGAAGTGCTTGGAAAGAATACGCTCTGACTAGAGCTCTAACTTAAGCGAAGGGAATCAAGCAATGACTGAGGGACTGAATAGTACGGTGCCCGACTTCATGATTAAGGAATCCTTATACCCTGCTTGGGACGAGCTTAATAGGCTCATCTGCAAGTTTTGCGGCCAGCCTTATAAATCATGGTCGAAACGAGAGTTACTGGAAAAGATTCCTGCCAACGCAACTGAGGCGGTTTTCACGTGTCTGGTTTGTCGCAAAGCAAGTGTTTTTGGTCCTGACGAGCTATTTAAGGGATTCTATCATCCTGCGAGCCGCGAGGAACTTCCCTCTCACCTCAATCAATCGTCGGGAACAATCCGCGATGACTCAGGGCACCTTACTTGTACTTCCTGCGGCGCTCCAGCCAAAGGGTTTACTGTAAAAGGAGCACATTCGCTTTTAGGTTATTCAGAAGAACCGTTTCTTTGGATAGCCTGTGAAAGCTGCCGGGCCACTTCTATTTATTCCGCAAAGACCCTGCGAAATGCTCTTCCAGAGGCTGCCGTTGAGGATCTTCAGCCAGGAGACGAACTATTTGGCTTGCGGGTTCTGAGAGTCTTACACGGTGGTATGAGTACAGTTTATATCTGCAGTGGCCCTTCTGGATTAGTAGCGGCAAAGACTCTCCGACCTGAGCTCGCGCGAATTCCAGGTGCGGAGGCGCGATTTAAACGTGAGGCTGAGGCTTGGATCTTATTAGGAAGGCACCCGCATATTGTTGAAGCAAAAGTAATCTTGTGGGAGAAGAGTCGCTCAATCTTAGTGACAGAGTATCAAAGAGGCGGCAGTTTAGCGGACAGACTCGCCAGGGGCTCGGTGAGCGTGTCAGAAGCGGTGGAACTAGGCGTACATTTCTGCCGCGGGATGGAACATGCCCGCTCCATCATCCCCGGATTTGTTCACCGAGATATAAAACCTCACAACTGTCTCCTTGGTGAAGATGGACTACTCAAGATCGCTGATTTTGGATTGGTCAAAATGTTCGACAACCTGGAAGGCTTACCTAGTTCTTCCAACGACGACGATGAAGCGTCGTGGGAGCCCGTACGGGCTTTTCAAACCCGTGCGGGGAAAGGCGGAATGGGCACACTTCCGTACATGGCACCGGAGCAATTCGAGGATGCTTCATCAGTCACCATCACGAGCGATGTTTATGCCTTTGGCGTACTGTTATTTGAGACCTTAACTAGGAAACTGCCGATTACACTCAGCCGGTCTAATCGCTATCATGATTGGCACATGGCACATGCATCTGCTCCGATACCAGATGTCCGTGAGTATGACCCTTCGGTGCCGGAGCAACTATCAAACCTAATTCGTTCCTGTTTGGCAAAATCACCTGCGGACAGGCCCGCGGATTTCGGTTTAATTCTGGATACCTTAATGGCTTCCCGAGATCTTGAGGTTCCAGATTCGCGTTCTACATCAGGGTTCACTCCGCCGTGGTCCGAACCTAAGCATAGTTCGGATTTCACCGACATAGAGTCACTCGATCTGATGAGGGTCTTTAATCTGACTAATGTGGGTCGCGTGAATGAAGCACTCGCATATGCCGATCACATAATACGCGTGGCGTCTCTTGATGATGATCCAGTGGCTCAGCAGGTTCAGGCTCGAGGACATGCGTTGCGTGCCGGAGTGTTGCGCACAATGGGTCGGCTTGAAGAAGCATCTGAAGCCGCAGACGCAGGAATTAGTTTAAATCCCGCCGACGCGCTTGCCCTCTTTGAGAGAGGTTTTGTCTATAACGTAACTGGCGATTATGACGCGGCTGTTAGGTGTCTTGCCAAGTCCTATCATTTAGATCCACTGCGTCCGAACCTCCCGTTTGAATTAGCGTTCGCCTATAACGCCCTGGAGCAGTTTGACCAGGCCATCGAAGTCCTTTTGCGGGCAATCAAGAATGCACCAGACAACTATATTCATCATCGTGAAATTGCGTACTCATATGCCAAGCTAAACAATGGTGAGCTTGCCAAGCAGCATTACGAACGGGGATTCGCTCTTTGTCCGGCTAGCATGGAAGCTGAGAGAGCAGAGATGGCGGGCAATCTTGGACAAATGTATTTGAGACAGGGTGATGCAAAATCTGCTGAGTACTGGATTAACCAGGCGTGGCTGTTAGCACCCAAGGACTCAGAGATTCACCAAATCCTGTCTCGACTTGTTAAGACGGATTCCATCCCGGAGAACCGGGCAAAACCCGTTGCCCTGCCGACTCCTCACCCTGATGCAGATCCAACCCGGGCATTCCAACTGAACCTCCAGTACCAGGAAGAATTGGCTAAGTGGAAAGCTCTTCCCATGTGGAAACGGATGACCGCTAAAAAGCCTCTACCTCCGCAAGGAAATTGAGTTATCGCAGAGGTCAAGCGGCCTAACGTGAGAGGTGACGGCTGTGCTATTCATACCGGTTTCTCCGGGCCGCGTCACAAGCCAGAGTGTGAGATCAGTGCCTTTAAAGTCGAAGAGACTATCAAAGTGAACGGGCCATAGGACGAACTTCAACTCGCGTTTTGCGGTGGGCTCGTCTAAGCCACCAACCGCGACTCAGGGTAAGGCCATGCAACCCGAACCACGTTACAAACGCGGTGACAAGATCCGAGGATTAGCGTCTGAATACCTTGTCGCTCAAGCCCTGGTGGGCGGCATGGGTGAGGTGTATCTCTGTCTAGAGCTTGAGAAAATGCAACCCTTCGCCCTCAAGACATTCCAAGCCCGCTACCTAACCAGTCGGAGGCTTCGTGAAGCCTTCAATACCGAAGTGGCGATCTGGGTCGCACTGGAAAAACATCCGAACCTCGTGCGTTGTTTCTTTCTGGAAATGATCGAGAGCCATCCATTCATGTTGTTGGAATGGATCGAAGGTGATGAAAACTACGGCACAGACCTGCGAAGCTGGTTGCGTCGGGGGCCCATCGGCCTGCGACGCACGCTGGAGTTTGGAATTGACATCTGTCGTGGCTTAATCCACGCGGGCCAAAAACATCCTGGGATCGTACATCGGGATGTGAAGCCCGACAATATCCTCGTCTCGCGGGGACAAATTGCGAAGGTTACTGACTTTGGTTTAGCAAAGATTGTACAAGCCGCTAATCTGGATATCTTCGAGGCGGAAGTTAACCCGGGTGAACGTCAGCATCTCTCCCGCATCGGCGGGACCCCTCCCTACATGGCTCCTGAGCAGTGGCGTGGTGAGGAGTTAGACCCTCGGACAGACATCTATGCCGTGGGCTGTACGCTGTATGAGCTGTTGACAGGAAGATGGCCCTTTAGACCGACCACCGATGGTTTCCGACGCCAGCATTTAGAAGCAAGTATTCCTAAGCTTACCCAAGGAAACAATCTACCAAGAATCTTAGACGGATTGCTATCACGTTGTCTGGCAAAGCGTAAAGACGAGCGCTTTAACACCGTGACCGATCTTCTTCAGCAACTATCGCTCGTCTACGAGAACGAGTATTCCGCAAAGCCCAGAGCCGTCGACACCAGCAGCATCTTCGGTGCTGAGGACTACACTAATCGTGCCGCCACCTACATGAATCTGAAACGTCATGACGATGCGCTGAATGATCTTAATTGCGCACTGAAGCTTGATCCAGCCTATGCGGCGGCGTATGCCAATCGCGGTGCCGCTTACTTCGATTTGAATCGTGTTGATGAGGCCCTGATGGATCTGAATCGTGCTATCCAACTTGATCAGACTCTTGCTCATCCTTACGGCAATCGCGGTAGCATCTATGAATCTTTGCAGCGCTACGAAGAAGCATTGGCAGACTATACGACCGCAATCGAACTAAACCCCACCGTTGAGCAGTTCTACAGCGTTCGCGGACACGCTTATGCGAGACTGGATCGTTACCCCGAAGCGTTGAGGGATCTCGACCACGCCCTTGAGATCAACTCAAGTTCTGCCTACGCCTACACAATTCGCGGCTTCTGCCTCACGGGACTGAATCGATATGAGGAGGCGTTGTCGGACTTGTCTCGTGCCATCCAACTGGACCCTATTGACGCGGAAGCCCACGGCCATCGCGGCCATCTCCATATCGAGATGAAGCGTTATGACGAAGCGCTTGCGGATCTCAAGCAGGCTATCATGCTTAATCCCGAATATGCGGAGGCCTACTTCCATCGCGGGCTTGTCTACGAGCGATTGCGGCGTTTTGAGGCGGCGCTGAAAGACTACACGCGCGCCATCGAGCTCGACTCCGCGAATGCGCTGCTTTACCAAAATCGTGGCTACGTCCTTCAACAACTCCTCCGCTACGACGAAGCGATGGCGGATGATAACCGGGCTATTCAACTGAATCCCAATCACGCGCTTACATACAATAATCGCGGCAAACTCTTCGAGCACAAGCAGCGCTATGATGAAGCGCTTGCAGACTACAACTATGCCACCCAACTTGAGCCTGCTTTTGCGCTGCCCTACTACAATTGCGGCGAGACATATCTTAAGTTGCAGCAGTATGCGAAAGCACTAGAGAACTATACCCATTCGATTGAACTTGACCCAGGGTATGCGAGAGCCTACGCGGGTCGTGGCAGCGCTAAGTTTTATCTTGATCGCCCTGACGAAGCGCTGGTCGATTACAACACCGCCATCGAAGTTGATCCGGACCTGGCCATCGCGTTTGTAAATCGCGGAGCACTTTACGCGAACTTGAAACGCTCCAACGAAGCGCTCGCAGATTTAGACCACTCAATCGACCTTGATCCCACGCTTGCGCTGGCTTACCACAATCGTGGCGCAGTATATTTCGGTCAACAAAACCACGAAGAAGCGTTGGCTAATTACGCAAAGGCCATTGAACTCGATCCAGGCCTGGCGCCGCCCTACTTTGATATGGGCCGCATATTCTTTTACCGTGATTTATGGCAAGAATCTTTGTCCTACTTTGAAAAGGCTGCTCACCTCGGGCATCCCGAAGGCTCCAAATTGGCCGCCTCACTAAAACAACACATTAAGGTCGCCCGGGATGCGGCCCTGGCCTATTATAATCGTGGTGTAGAACATGCTAATGCGCAACGGTACGACCAAGCGCTGGCCGACTACATGCAGGCCATAAAGATTGATCCCACTTATGCGCCGGCCTACGTAAATCGCGGCAGCATTTATGTTGACTCGCAGCGCTACGATGAAGCTCTGGCGGACTTCACTCGCGCTGTCCAACTTGATCCTAAGCTCGCACACGCTCACTTGAACCTTGGTGTCATACTGCTGACTCACGGCGCACTGTCAGAGGCTTTGAAGTGCTTTGAAGAATCAGCTCTATTAGGACTTCCCCTGGGAACAGAATACGCAACCCTGGTAAGACAAAGGATTGGAAGTCCATCTGCTTTTGAAAACTGATCCGAAATACGCGTTCCACGGATTCTATCGGCGAGCTCACTTATCAAGAATTGTTTGGGGTGCGGTTTCGCGGTCTCGCCGACCGTTCTCGGATGCCGCAAAATACAAAGCGCGTGCAATGAGTCAAAGGGAAGAAAGAACTGCATGTCAGCTGAATGGCAAGTCGGCGATCGGATCCAGAAACGCTGGGAAATCCACAACATCCTGCTCGGAGGCATGGGCATCGTTTATGTCGTCTATGACCACGAGCTTCGTCTCCCATATGCCGTAAAGACCTTCCAGGATACGGTCTTTGCTCGCCGCCTTATTAGCGCCGACCGTTTCATGCAAGAAGCTCTTGCCTGGATTAACCTTGACCGGCATCAAAACGTTACGGCGGCAGAGTTTGTGCATACCATCGGTGGCAAGCCTTTCTTGTTTTTGGAGTTTGTCAGTGGTGGCGACCTGGGCAACTGGATCTCCACGCCGCGCCTCACCAAGGACCTGCCCCAAGTGCTTCGATTCGCCATTCAGTTCTGCGATGGTATGGCGCACGCACTCTCAAAGGGCGTCAAGGCTCATCGTGACATTAAGCCGCAAAACTGCTTGATTACGCAGGACCAAACGCTGAAGGTTACCGACTTTGGGCTGGCGAAAGTCTTTGATGAGGCAGTCGCCGCAGACTCTGAAATATCGGACCCGAAAGGCTCGAGCGTGGGCTTGAGCCGTACTGGCGCAGCCGCAGGGACCTGCACGCATATGGCCCCGGAGCAGTTCGATGATTTCAAGCGGGTGGACGTTCGGGCCGACATCTACTCGTTCGGCGTGATGCTCTACCAGATGGTGTCAGGGAGATTGCCTTTTCTGGGTGATTCGTTGCAGGAGTTCGAGCGACTGCACAAGAGCCAAAGAATACCAGCACTCGATCAACAACCGTTGGAGCTAAGCAGGCTTGTGCAGCGGTGTTTGGCGAAAGACCCGGCCGGGCGGTACAGCGACTTCGGAGAAGTGCGTAACCGGTTAGCAGAGATCTATAAGGGTTTGACAGGAGCAGAGGCCCCTCAGCCGGCGAGCGGAGCAGAACTGAACGCGCTTCAGTTGTTCAATAAAGGGCTGAGTCTGAGCGCATTGGGACACAATGAGGAAGCTCTGGGATATTATGACCACCTCCTCGAATCCCACCCACGTTTATCTCCAGTGTGGTCTAACAAAGCAGGAGTACTGCAAAAACTCGGGCGGCATATGGAAGCCCTAGAGTGTTGTGGGCGCGCGCTAGAGCTTGACCCGCGCTTTGCGGTGGCGTGGATCAACAGCGGCTTCTCGATGCAGACGTTAGGCAAGAAGGAGGATGCTCTGGAGCACTATGAGCGTGCCATTGCGATCAACCCTCACCTGGAACAGGCGTGGCATAACAAGGGAAACCTGTTGTATGAATCAGGACACCGCCGGGAGGCTCTGGATTGTTTTGATCACGCCCTTGAAATCAATCCTCATGATGGAGAAATATGGATGAACAAGGGGATCGTATTGCACGAATCTGGACAGCTGGAAGAAGCGGTGGTTTGTTTTGACCGTGCGCTCGAAATCAATGATCGTTCAGATCAAGCCTGGTACAACAAAGGTGTGGCCCTGGATAAGGCCGGCCGGTACAAGGAGGGGCTGACATGTTACAACCATGCCATTGAAATCGCCCCAAGTAATGAGAATGCCTGGAGGAACAAATGTGCCACTCTGGCGGAGATGAAGTTGCCTGAAGAAGTGATCGAAGCTTGTGACCGCATCCTGGAGATCAACCCAATCAATGAGCAGGCGTGGTTCAACAAAGGGGCGGCGCTGGATAATTTAAACCGGTTCGTGGAAGCGATTAGTTGTTATAACAGCCTTATCAAAATCAACCCGGGGAATGCAGATGCCTGGTTGAACAACTCCAATGCCTTGTATGAAGTTGGACGGTATCAAAAAGCGATTGCCAGTTGTGACCGCTTACTTGAGATCAAGCCTCAGGACGAACTCGCCTGGTATAACAAAGGGTTGATTATGTTCAAGCTGGGTCGTAGCGAAGCCGCGATTGCCCATTACGACCGCGCTCTCTTGATTAACACAAACTATGAGCAGGCGTGGGTAGGCAAAGGCATCGCGTTGGCGCGGTTGGACCGCGACGCGGAGGCGATTGTCTGCTATGACCGCGCCCTTGAAATCAACCCTAACGATAGTAAGACTTGCCTCAGTAGAGGGGTGCTGCTCTACAAAGAGCGTCGCTATGAGGAGGCAATTGTTAGTTGTGACCAAGCGACTAGGCTCAACCCACAATTCGACCAGGCGTGGTTCCACAAAGGAATAGCGTTCGACGCAATAGGGCGGCATGATGACGCATTTGAGTGTCACGACCGCGCAGTAGCGCTTAACCCGGACTTCGGTGAGGCATGGTGTAACAGGGGGGTGGCACTAGGAAATTCTGGGAGACTTCGTGAGGCCCTCGCATCTTTTGAAGTAGCACAGGGTTTGGGAATTCCACAGGCGGCCGATGGGATTGCCTTGTGTCGGCGAAAACTCGGCAGTTGATTGCAAAGTGCGCCGCTCGGCGCGTCAGCCTTTCCAACAAACCTAAGGGATGATCTTCTGATTTCGATGAACGAAGGGAGCGTCTGATGGCGGCGGAGTGGCAAATCGGCGATCGCATACAGAATCGTTGGGAGATTCATCGAATTCTCAAAGGCGGCATGGGCATCGTGTATGTGGTCTACGACCACGACTGGCACGAACCGTTTGCCGTTAAGACCTTTCAGGATGAATTGTTCGCCCAGAATTCCGCGATTGCTGACCTGTTCACCGACGAAGCGCTTGTCTGGATTGGCCTCGACGTTCACCAAAATATTACTCAAGCGCGCCTTGTTCAAAAAATTGAAAACAAACCATTCCTTTTCCTGGAGTATGTGAGCGGTGGTGATCTTAGTGGGTGGATTGGTACGCCACGCCTCACCGAGGATCTGTCAAAGGTCCTGCTCTTCGCAGTTCAGTTTTGCGATGGAATGACGTACGCAGTGGCTAAAGGAATCAAGGCTCATCGAGACATAAAACCGCAGAACTGTCTTGTGACGGAAGATGGAACCTTAAAGATTACCGATTTCGGTCTGGCTAAGGTTCTGGACGATGTAAGCCTAAGTTCGTCCGGACAGAGCAAGCGAGGCGCAAGCATCGGTCTAAGCCGTACGGGGAAGGGGGCAGGTACTTGCACCCACATGGCCCCAGAGCAATTTGATGATGCTAAGCATGTCGATGTGCGATCAGATGTCTACTCGTTTGGTGTGATGCTTTTTCAAATGGTCACGGGGAAACTGCCGTTTAGCGGACGAACCTGGCAGGAGTTAGAACGGCTGCACAAGAGTCAGGCTCTTCCGTCATTCAGCGTCAACTCCTCCTCATTCAAGGTTGTCGTCGAAAAATGTTTGGCTAAAGATCCGGCTCAGCGGTATGCGGATTTCTTCAAACTAAGGAACGACTTGGCACAAATCTACGAAGGCCTCGTGGGCGACCCTGCACCCCAACCGGCGACCGGCAAAACGCTGGTTGCCGAGCAATATAACAACAAGGGAGTGAGCCTTAAGAATTTGGATCGGCCCGCCGAGGCGTTAGAGTGTTACGACCGGGCGATTGAGATAACTGCCGAGTTTGCCGGAGCATGGGCCAACAAGGGTGTGGCGCTGAAGATTCTCGAGCGCTATCGGGAGGCAGAAGACTGTTACGATCGGGCTCTCAAACTAACCCCCGATTTTGGAGAAGTATTGACTAATAAAGCGAATCTGTTGCAGCTATTACGAAAGTTCGATGACGCAATTGGCTATTACGATCGGGCACTCAAACTTAATCCGCTCTTGGAACAGGCATGGTCAAACAAAGGCGAGACGCTGCGACTTTCAGGAAAACACCAGGAAGCAATTGGTTGTTACGAGCGAGCGCTCCAACTCAACCAACGTGATTCCGACAACTGGACCGGAATCGGGCTGACGTACGCTGATTTGGGCCGTCACGAACAGGCGCTCAGCTCTTATGACCACTCGCTTACACTCAACCCACAACAGGGGCGAACGTGGGCTAACAAAGCAGTTTCATTACGTTCGTTAAGACGGCCCGAAGAATCACTCCAGGCGTCTAACCGTGCCCTCGACCTCGACCACAGCCTGGCAGAAGCATGGTCCACCAAAGGAAACGCTTTGCACGATCTCGGGCGGCTTCAGGAAGCCATCACTTGTTACGACAGGTCTCTTGAGCTAAACCCACGCAAGCCACTGGCGTGGTGTAACAAAGGGGAAGTTTTGCGATTGGTGGAACGGTACGATGAGGCAGCCGAGTGCTACAGACAGGCCCTCGCGCTCGACCCAAACGACGCTGAAGCCTGGCACGGAGGTGGTGCCGTTTATCTGAATATGGGTGAGTACGAAAATGCGTTCGCTTATTGTGAGCGCGCTCTTGAAATCAATCCGCGCTTGGAAACCGCCTGGAGCAACAAGGGAGCAATTCTGCTCAAGTGGGAACGGTATCCGGAGGCGGTCGCGTGCTTTGATCATTCACTTGCGGTAAATCCGAATTTCGCGGGGGCATGGTTTAATAGAGGGATGGCGTTGTTGCACTGTGAACGGCTTACAGAAGGATTGGCATCCTTTCAGGAAGCCGAACGCCTGGGGTTTTCGCAGGCAGGCGAGGTTCTCGCTATTTACCGCCAGACGTTCAACCAATAGACGGGGTGTTGCCGAATCGATCAATCTGCGAGTGTCGCAATAACGATCCAACGTTCAGGAAAAGTAGGTACCGATGCGAATTACGTACACTTACCGAAGCAGAGAGGCTGTGCTCGACCACGAATCAGAACAGATCATCATCGGCCGGCCGCTGACAGGTGTAGCAGTTGATCTTGATCTGACGCCAGATGAAAAGGTCTCGCGTCCGCACGCTCGAGTCTGGACAGAATATGGCCAGTACTGGATTGAGGATCTCAACAGCACGCGCGGAACGCAGGTCAACGGCGAAGAAATCAAAGGCAAGGGGAGACAACGACTTGAATCTGGCGACAGTGTATCTATAGGCGAAACAACCTTGCGGCTAGACATTCCCCCGGATCTCCCGGATAAGGAGCCCTCACCCACAACTCTGCCTCCAGACGAGCCAGAATCGGTACTCGTCGAAGGAATTTCGCAATCACTCGACGCGGTGGAGCCTGCCTTCTCGTCTGCTGAAGCGACCACCGACACTGAGCGCCGGTTAGCCCTCTTGTACGAACTACCGTTGAAGTTCGCAGAGGAAGGTCAGCTGGATCAACTGCTCCAACTGGTCGTGGAGCGTGCAGTATCCGTGATTCCCGGAGCAAGGCGTGGGGCACTGCTAATCAATGATCGGCAAACGCCAGAACTTTTGCTTGCTGCATCGCTGCCGGCAGACAAACCCGCAGTCAGCACTACACTAGCACTGCGAGCGATCCAGCGACGCGAAGGATTTATTTGGTCCCGACCTGCTTACGGAGGCGACGAAGACGAGCCCGCCACCGAGTCAGTTCCCGGCAGCGCCTTTGAGCACAACATCGAATCGGCCATTTATGCACCCTTACTTTGGAAAGGCGAAGCGTTGGGTGCAATCTGCGTTGATAACCATGAAGCCTCAGGTGCGTTTCTCACCGATGACCTGCAGTTGTTACAGGCGCTTGCTCATCACGCTGCCAGTGCCATTAGGCACCTTGAAGATGAAAAACACTTGCGGCATGAGGCCAAAGTACTGAATAACTTTTTGAAGCTAGTCTCACCTCAGCTCGCTGAGCGGTTGACGCAGTATCAGGGACGCATCCGGCTGGGCGGAGAATTCCGGGAAGCTACGATTCTATTTTCCGATATCCGCGGTTTTACGATGCTGTCGAGCCAGATGGAAGCCGAGGACGTCAGCGAGATGATCGCAGAATACTTCGGTCAATTAGTGCCCATAATCTTCAAACACAATGGAATGGTCGATAAGTACGTTGGCGATGCAATTGTCGCTGTCTTTGGTAGTCCGAATGCGGATGAACGTCAACATCTTCATGCGGTTCAGGCAGGATTAGAAATGCAACTTGCAGTCGCCGAGATAAACGCACGCCGAATCAAGAGCGGTCAGCTTGTCGGCGAGTTGGGGGTTGGCATCCATTGTGGCGAAGTAATCCATGGCTTCATTGGTACTCCCGAGCACATGGAATTCACAGTGCTTGGCGATGCGGTTAATCGCGCTTCGCGGATCTGCGACGGTGCCAGTAAGGGCGAGACTCTGATTAGTTATGAGATGTACCAGCGTTTGTGGAAAGAGTTCGAGGTCGAACAAACCACTGTTCCAACCAAACACGAAGGCAATCTATCTGCGTATCGTGTGGTGGCGGTTAAGTAAGGTGGGAAAAGGCCGGCTTTACCAACACCTTTGCGGATGGTCTCTGGTTCTTTCACTAGTTCAAACCGCGTTTGAGCTCTGCCACCATTTGTTCGGCTTCCCGATCGCCCAGTTGCGCGGCCTTTTCAAGATAGGAAATGGCTTGGTGGGATGATCCCAGATCGATTAACAATCTGCCGGAGTATAGGTAAGCATCGGGATTTGAGGGGTTTTTTTCAATCGAAAGGGCAAAGTCTGACAGCGCGCTTTCGTAACGTTCTAACATGACGTTTATTGCACCGCGGTCCAGGTGCGCCCAAGGGTGTCCCGAATTTAACTCAATGGTCCGATCGTAATCGGCGAGAGCTTCGTTATAGCGTCGCAGACTCCGAAACGCGTTACCCCGATTATAGTATGCTTTATCATCATCGGGGGTCAGCTCGATTGCGACCGAGTAGTCGGCCAAGGCGGCTGAATAATTTCCTTTATTGCTTTGAATGTTACCGCGATTAACCAGGGCTTTAGAATGCGTCGGATCAAGACTCAAAGTTTGAGCATAGTCTGACAAGGCCTCTTCATACCGCGACATCTGTCGGAACAGGTTGGCTCGACGATAGTAAATAGACGGATCGCTGTCGTTCAGCCGAATAGCTTGCGTCAAATCCGCGACTGCCGCTTCAAAACACTCCAGAAAGCTATAGAGTTCACTGCGGTTGAGGTATGCCAGCAGGTAGTCGGGTTGGAGGCGGATTGCGACCTCATAATCGGCCAACGCTTCACTAGTGAGATTAAGTTCAAAGTAAAGATTGGCGCGATTTAGATAAGCAATCGCGTATTCCGGATCACAAGCAATAGCGTGGGAGCAATCCTGAAGGGCTAGATCAATATCTCCCAATCTAAAACGGGAAAGGGCGCGATTGTAATAGGCGAGCTTGTTGTTGGGATCTAACTCAATGGCTCGAGCATAATCTGCCAGGGCTTCGTGATAGCGTTCGAGTGAGTCCAAGCTGGTCCCACGATTATTGTATGCCACAGCAAAAGAAGGGTTGAGTTCTATACACTGGTTTAGATCTTCCAACGCCTGATGGGAGCGTCCGAGCCTTTCATATGCGATGGCTCGATTATTGTAATCCGCAAAGTTGTAACCCGAAGTCAAGGGTTCCTCTTTCGGACTCCGAGCAAATCGCATCTGGTAAAAATCCGCGAGATCGTTAAGTAGCTCAATGGGGCTTGAGTAACGCTGATTCCTGTTCTTGGCAAGACATAGTTGCAGCACCGGGTTTAGTCCAGCCATGTAGTGATTCGGGGGCAAGACGGGTATTGGCGCCGTTAAGTGTTGCTGACCAAGCTCCGTTAATCTCGCTGCGAAATAGGCAAAGTGTCCGGTTAGTAGCTCATAAAGCATGCATCCCACTGCATAAAGATCCGTACGCGAATCTAATTCTTCGCCAGTCCACTGCTCCGGAGCCATGTAGAGCGGGGTTCCCGCCTTATTGGTAGTGTGGTAACGAGTGCCTGGTTCGCTATCCAGGAGCGTATCGGCGACGCCGCCAGTCTGAACAATCTTTGCGAGACCAAAATCAGTTATTTTGGCGGTTGTGTCCTGGGCGATGAGGATGTTTTCGGGCTTCAGATCTCGATGGACAATGCCGGGCTGTTTCTTAGTTGCATAAACCAGGCCACGCGTAACGTCGATGATAAAATCGAGAGCCAATTGTGGTTCTAGAGCGCCATTTGTCAACCAGCTCCGCAAGTCACTTCCCTTGTTTGGATCTCCTTCGATCCACTCCAGGATCATGAATGGTTGGCGATCAATGAACTCCATCGTGTGGCATCGCACAATATTGTGGTGCTTTTCGAGAGCGATCCAGGCTGACACTTCAGCTTCGAAAGCTTCCACTAGCCGCTGATTCGTCGATGCGCTACCGCGAAACGTCTTGAGCGCAAAGGGCATCTCTGCCTCGACATCAAGGCACAAATACACTTCGCCCATGCCGCCGACGAGGGCTTTGTAGACAAAATAGCGTCCGCCGATTTTATCGCCTGCCTGATACCGGAGTTGCGGATTCGTACGCGTTGTTGTCATGGCGAGAGGAGACTGAGATTCTGAGGAGTCTTGAAAGCGCTAAGAGACTTCGCTGAGGCTTTGATCTAACTGGTCCGAGTTAGCGAATGACTGGCGCTAACCATTGAAAGTATGTAAGCAATGATCACGCCTGCCATCCCTAACCACGACCGACCAACAATCGACATAAGAAGTGGGATCACGAACGTTCCATTGCGCACAATATCAGCCATGGCGCCTCTCGCCGGAGTATTAATGACCGCATGGCTCGCCTGAGATCGCCCAAAGCTCAGCATAACCTCGAAAACAAGCACGGCGAGCGCCAAACAGATACCAATCCAGATGCCTGAGTAGAATCCGAGGAAAATGGCGATCAGTAACCCACTAACAAAGCCTAATGCTCGCATACTAATCTCTCCTCTATCTGAAACATATAAGAGCCTGCTGAGTAGCGTGAGCGAGGTACAAGTGTGACTCAGTCTCAATCATCCATAAAGAGCCGATCGAGGTGACTGCGAAAACGCTTTGGTTGATTACCAGGACCTTGGATCTCCCCGACACAGCGCGACCATCGCGGATGCTTCGGGATGCCCCAGGCGCTCCGCTTCGCGAAAACATTTCAGAGCCTCGCGAACGTACCCGGATTCGCCCAACGTAGCGCCCTTGTTGACCCAGCACTGAGCGTCTCCCGGATTGATCTCGAGAGCACGATCATAGCAACTCAACCCATCATTTGGTCGCCCTAAATTGCACAGGGTGTCTCCCTTGTTGATCCAGGAATCCGAGTCTTTGGGATCAAGCTCCAATGCCTTATCGAAACACTCTAGTGCTTCCCTGTTTCGGCCTAACTCAGACAGAAGGGTCGCCTTGTTAAACCATGCCTTCTGATATCGCGGATTGAGTTCCAGCGCTCGATCATAACAAACGAGAGCATCCTTATGCCGACCCAATTTATACAGAGCCGTCGCCTTGTTATTGAACGCCTTATCATATTGCGGATCAATCGCAAGGGCGCGATCAAAATAGGCTAGCGCCTCGCGCGGCTTACCTAGTGCGCTCACTGCTGCCCCCTTGTTAGTCAGGGCCAGCACATTCTGCGGCGCAATCTCGAGGGCTTCGACATAACAAACCAACGCCTCATCGGTTCGGCCCAACGAATCCAGCGCAAAACCTTTGTTTGCCCATGCCTTATCGTAGGGCGGGTTGAGTTCGATGGCGCGATCATAGCAAGCAATCGCCGGCTCGTACTGGCCAAGATCCGCGAGATGTACACCCTTGTTGAATAAGGCGTGCGCAAAGGATGGATTTAGAGCGAGTGCACGATCATAGTAAGTCAGGGCCTCATGCGGCCGGCCCAAATCTCCCAAACCCACTCCTCGGTTGTACAACTGTAATGAGTCCAGTTCCGTAGCCGTGGCTGGAAGCGGCGGGTCTTCACCGGTGAGACTCTGATACGTTTTCGCCAACTGTTCCCGCAACTCCGTGAAATTCTGGAAGCGATCCTTTGGGTCCTTCGCCAGACACTGATCGACGATTGAAATGAGCGATGAATGCTTAAGCCCAATCAGTGGCGGTGGTTCATCTCTATGTATGCGTGCAAACTCTGTCCACGTTCGCGCGTTGAATGGGAGATGCCCACTGACCATTTGAAATAACATGATCCCGAACGCGTATATATCGGCGCGTAGGTCAACGTGTTTGGCGTCTTCAAATTGTTCGGGTGCCATGTAGGCCGGCGTGCCTGCAGTGGCGCCGGTGGCTGTGAGCCCAACACTCAGCTCAGCTCCTCTCTGGTCAGCGCCCTCTCCACTCTTTGCCGTTCCACCAAGACCAAAAAGCCGTCGAAGTTTCGTGCCCAGATCTTTCGGCTGCTCCCGCTTAGCTTCTGTGTCCGACCGATCAACGCTCGCGTCATCAAATACTTTTGCCAGGCCAAAGTCTGTAACCTTTAGGTTACCATCTTCGGTAACAAGGCAATTCTGCGGCTTTACGTCGCGATGCGCCTTGATACCCTGAGATAGTACGTGGGCCATGCCGTCGCAGAATTGCACCCCGAAGCGCAATACTTGGGGCAAGTCCTCCGTCAATCGTATCGTGCCTATCCAGCGGCTCAAATCACCTCCGCTTACGTACTCTGAGAATAAAAGGGGCTTACCATCGACTATCTCTGCCAATCGTGCATGATTGACATTGAGGTGGGGATCAATCTTGAGCCAGCTAACCGCTTCCCTGGTGAAGCGTTCGGCGACGAGAGGATGATGAGCAAAGACTTCATCCTGGAAGGTCTTCGCGGCGAAGGCTTCACGGAAGTCTGGATGGTGATCATAGACGATATAGACAATGCCCATGCCACCGCGCAGGCTCTTGTAGATTTCCCATCGGTTCTTTATTCGGTCGCCTATTTGCCAATTTGTAGTCGTCGAGCACCTCCCGGAAGTCATTGCACTCGAATTCTCAAAACCGCCGATCGTGGGCGAACGATGCGACTGTCGTATCCTGATTGTATCTGCAATGTCCCAAAGTCTTTCGAGGAGTCAACTTGGCAACTGCTGGAAGTCTTCCTTCTGCGCTTGTGCGAGGTTTGCTAAGCGCTGCCTTACCGAAGCCGCTAAATTCTTTACTTCGGCACGTGTCACACTACCGACTCCAAGTATGGTCTCATGACGCGGGAAACGCGGCACACTTTCGCGTACTGCCAAAGCTCATCCGTAGTCGCTCGTTTCTTGCGCCAACAATCGCGGAGAGCTTCGATTGCAACGTCAAGACCGATCTTGTTTCGATACTTGAAACAGTCAGCGACTGTCTTGGCAGGATTGTAGACTTTGACCGTAACGCCCTCGATTGAGTGCGATTCAACGCCGGCGGTAAGCGCCTTTCCAGAAAAGCGCACGATGCGCAGGGGAATGATGTCTTCCTTTGGAGAACGAGCTTTCCCGTCGATTGCCATCCAAACTTCAAACGGCGATTGCGTTGTCAGGTCATGAAAGCGCAGAGCCGAGAGCAGACAGACCACGCCGTGCGGCACGCGCAGGGCCGCCTGGACAATCGTTTGATGTTCGCCGAGACCAGCGCCGGGAATGGCATACATTCCACGTCCGACCTTTTCGAGCTTCTCCTTTTGGTGGAGTCGCCAGAGATAGTCTGTCGGAAGCCCCTTACTCTGAAGATCTCGCGGACGCAGGATGCCGCCTTTGCTGGCGAGATCGAGTACCTTTTTTTCTGCCGAAGCGCTCATTGATCTATATACTTTCCCTTCAATAGAGCGTCGGTAGATATGCACAACTACCGACGTTTCATTGATAGCATTCTAACCTGATGCCCACTTAATGTCACAGTCCGCGTCTCCGAGTTTGAGCGGCGCGGCCCTCGAATCAGATCACACCGCTCTCCACGTAACCCTACCTCATTCGCTATTCGCGAATTGCGAATATATAATCGCCACATGGCGCTCAAACCCCAAGATATCGTTGTCGTCCTCAAGCTTTGTGGATACGGTTCGAATCGACCTCCGTTCGCACAGATTGCCGCTGACCTTGCCATGAGTCCTTCTGAGGTTCACGGGGCGCTCAAGCGTGCTCAGGCGGCGCATCTTGTACATGGGTCGGAAATGAACAGCCGTCCGAACATAAGCGCGCTCGAAGAGTTTCTCATTCACGGTCTCAAGTATGCGTTTCCCGCAGAGCATGGCGGATCGACGCGCGGCGTTCCGACCTCTTACGCGGCGGCGCCGTTGAACCGACTGATTGCCGCCGGCGATGAACCAATTCCCGTCTGGCCCCACCCGGAAGGGAAGAGGCGAGGAATCGCGCTGGCACCGCTTTACAAGACAGTGCCGATTGCCGCCATGCGCGATCCATTGCTGTACGAAAAACTAGCTCTTGTGGACGCTCTTCGTGACGGTCGCACTCGCGAGCGCAAATTGGCCGAACAAGAACTCAAAAAACTCTTGCGCAAGAAGGCCGATGGCTAACCGAAACCTGGAACTCCTCAAAGTAGCCGCGAAACTATTGAGACCAGTTCTTGATGAATTGGTATTGTGGGCGGGTGCGCCACAGGTTTGCTCGTTAGCGATGAGGCAGCAGCCGAGGTTCGCCCCACGTTTGATGTAGATGCTATCGCTGAGATCACGTCATACGTGGAGTACACAACCTTCGGCGAAAGGCTTCATAAACTTGGCTTCACCGAAGACGCCAGTGAGGGCGCTCCCATTTGCCGCTGGCAACATGGTCAGATCAAGTTGGATCTCATGCCTTTGGACGAAAAGATTCTTGGCTCTTCCAACCGCTGGTATAAGGCAGCGATGGACACAGCTAATGAATTTGAGATCGAACGAGACATTCGCATTCGCGTTGTGACGGCTCCCTATTTTTGTGCAACCAAGCTTGAGGCGTTCAAAGGTCGAGACAAAGGCGATTACTTAGCGAGTCATGATCTTGAAGATCTAATAACAGTAGTCGACGGCAGACCAGAACTCCTGGACGAACTGCGATCGGCACCTGAAGACGTTCGGTCCTGCATCGCAGACGCCGTCGGTCAGATGCTGAAGGCCCGACAGTTCATCGATGCCCTTGCTGGTTATTTGTTGCCCGACTCAGCCAGCCAAGCCCGAATTAGCCAGCTACTTGCTAAGCTGACGCAATTATCAGAACTTTGAACCTGAAGAAGATTACAAATCGCGCTTAGCACGCCGAGGACGTGACAGATGACGCCGCTTGGCTAGCAATACGTTGTGTGAAACTTAGTTATTTGAGACTCAAAAAACAGTTGATTAGAGACTCTCACGACTGGCTACGCAGTCGAATCCGATGGCTCCTATCTAAGGTCTTTCGCCGAGGTTTCTTAGGAGTTCGTGGAGGGTTATCCTTGCTGTTCGGTCATCGACCACTGCCAGCAGCGTTCGCGAGCGTTCGGCGATTTCCGGATCGCTCAATCCACACGTATACCAAGCAACAGCGAGGAATGCGGGTTGTTCGCGCCGACGGCTCAACTCGGCATAACGACTAAGCAAATGATCGAGGTCCGACCGTTTTACCACCGCGCAGCGTCGGCCGTCACCGCGTGTGCAGATTTGCTGTCTGGCCAAGGCCCATGCCGCCATGCGCCGGACCTCGCTGTTTGGGCTGTGAAGCCAAAGGCGGAACAGGCGGCCCAATAGGTCTGGCTCGACTGGCGGCGCCCAAATTCGGAGGGTTGCCAGTTCCACTAGCGCCCATGCGGCCGCCCACTGCTCGGAAAGCCCATCCGAGAACACCATCGGAACAAGAGCCGCGCCGCTTTGACGGAGTTGATCAGAACAAGCTACACGATCACCTGTGCGACCCTCATCATGCAGTCGCGGGCAAAGCGCCGCGATTCCAAGCGCGCCGGCGCAGCGCAACCTAGGTTCCTGCGCGTTGACGAGATCCCTAAACGAGGCGGCTGCGAGCACAAGACTTGAATCGTCTTCGCCAATTGTTTGCCAATACACGGCCGCTGCGAAAGCGTGTCCTGTTCCTCTGAGATCCGACGCCGTAAGAAACCCGTCGCTGGCTTCCTCGCGCAACTCCCGGCCATATCGGCCCAGCGCAAGCATGCGGCCAAATGGAGCATGGTCAAGTGACCCCAGTCGCATTAATTCTTTCATTGCGGAGCGAATCGTTGCCGGTCGTGCCGGTGCCTCATCGGCCAAGCAATTACCTAGGGCGAGATAGAGCGGCTCTGTCTCAGGAGATAGCGGCGTCCGATCACTCAAGCCCTTTCTGACGCGCTCCGATAGCCGCTTGATCAAGAGGTCGGTGGCTTTCCCACCTAAGGCGGCTGCTAACGGCACTACCTCGCGCCATGCTTCATCTTCGAAATGTGGTTCGAGGGCGCTTGCGAGCGTTTCAGTCTCCTGAAAACCGGAATACCATCCCTCAACAATAGCTCGTGCGGCAAGGAATTCCTGGAAAGTAAGATGCCGGAACTCAAAGTTCTCAACCAACCGACCGTTCTCAATCGAGTGCCCTGTCATCATCAAGAGGCTACTCCTGTCCTCGACTCGGTTAATGAACTGATCCACGGTTTCCCGCACGTAGCCTAGTTCGGCAGGCAGTGCCTTGCGTGCCTCTTGCAGCAGTGTTGCTAGTCGCGGCCGACTGACCTCCTGATCTCCGGAATCCATCATCGCCGATGCAATGAAGCAGAGTTGTGGCAATGCTTCATCCTCTGGAATTGGATCGTGGCCCTCCACGTTCCAAGTCGTGAGGAGGACCTCGACCGCCTTGCTATATAGGAGGGCTCTGCGGGTTGGAAGTGCTCCCATCCAGCGTTTTACGAGCAGCAGCGTAGTCAGGAGGAGAGGGTTGCTTGCCAAGCGTAGTATCCGATCGTTGCGAACAATTAACGCCGCTAGTTTTTCAGCTTCCGCGCGAACTTCCTCCGTGTCTCCACTTACTTGGCGGGACCAAGCAATAGTCAACCGAGTTATGTCCTCTGCGTCGAACGGTGCAAGTCTAACGCGAGTGCAAACTGTTGCAAGGTGTGCAGCAACATGGCGGAAACCGGCCTCTCGCGAACTGATAACGACCGCAATATCTGGATACGCGAGAAGGGCAGCCCGCAGCATGCAAACAAACGCAGCTCGATCGCCAGCATCTGAAATCTCATCGATTCCATCTACCAGTAACAAGACCCGTCCAGCCAAAAGCTCGCGATCAACATATGCCCGAAAAGCGTCGGCGTATGGGCGAATCGGCTCGCGCCTGGCAAGGGCATCCAACAGGTCGGCGAAGGAGCCCCGAGCAATGGCCCGAACGTCGCGGCATCGAATGAAGAGTGGGAGCCAGTCGCGAGCGGGAAGGTCATCGTCGGATTGATTGCGGCGCTCAGGGTCAGAATAGGCCACTGCGAGGCGCTTGAGCAGAGTGGATTTTCCACCGCCAGGCGGGGCGAGGAGTGCCAGTCGTGAATACTTCGAAAGCACCCTTCCAACCGGACGATGCTTTCCTCTCTTCTTTTTTCTTTTTGCGTTCGGTCCAGGTAGCATGTCGAGAGACACCGGGACGAACAGAGACTCAAGTTGAGGAGAGCCGACTTCATCGCCTGCAGGCAACCCGTCTAGGTGAATAGAACCGCATTCGTTCACAACATCTTGTTGATAGGCGGATATCGCTTCATCGAAGCGGCTCTGGTCGCTCACAGTCACTTCGGGATTCAGGCAGTAGAGGGCGTGCAACTGGCCCTCGCAATCGCGGTCAAGAACAATCAGCTCATCAGCGATTTGATTTGACAGCACTTCTCCATCAGAGCGGATCAATGCGAAGTGAGTGCGGACCGAGGAGTGAGTGTAGTAGATCACCCAAATCCAGCCACGCTCGTACCCCAGTATCTCAGGATGTGGGTCGAGGTCGAGGTCTTCAAAACCAGCGCACATCCGGCCTGCGAGGTCAGTGGCGTGGTGCCTAGGTATCAGGATGCCGCCCTCAATTAGCTGGTTCACAACTTGTGAGCCGTCGAGCAGAACAATCCTGGTCCTGGGTCGCTGCCGTTCCTGCTCAACGGCGGTTTCAGTAAAACCACTCAGTGAGATGAAATACCCGGTGACTGGCTTTTCATCCTCTTGCTCCGCATCCAGAACACCCACAAACTTGTTCAAGTCGGCACCACCAACAGGCTCTTTAGTGGCTTTGCATTCCGCGATCGCGCGGCGGGACTCTACTCTGTGCGTGGCCACGAGGTCTAACTCTCGACCTGGCTTTTGGATCGTGAGACGTGGTGGGGCATAGCCGAGCGCAATAAACAGATCGGACATCAACCGCCCGAACAGATCACCACGACGGTTATTTTCCCGTTCGAGGATCCGAATCGGTATTCTTTCCGTCATTCTGCAGCCGCGTAAGAGTGTGTCTTTGAACGACGATGAGTTTGCCATATCGCCACGCTTTTTTGCCAATCCTCCTGCACACTCGAGCTAGCGACTTGGTAGGAAAATCAAAGCGTGAATCGATCGCTTTCTCAGACAGCTTCGTTTAGTTAAGTCGCTGCGAAGTCGAAGGGATAAACTGCATTAGCCCTCTCGCACTGTTTGGCGATACTTGATCGGCCCTAAAAAGCGCATCTCGATCAAATTCTAGGCGTAGTCTGCCAAAAGTCTTGAACCCTGCGCACAGACAGGTCGGATAGTCTCGATGTTACACTGCGAATAGGGAAGCTTTACTAAAGAATCAAGGAGTTTATTTGCAACTCGTACGCGAGACGGGGGGCTCGTGCCGAACTTAAACTACTTTTGATACCGATCGCAGCTTGCTGTCGCTTTGAGCTTCTTGAAAGTTTTTCAGGGATCAAGTCTGGCGGCCAGTCGGCTAGCGAGCCAACGACCGACTCTTCCATCCAACTTGCTGGAAAAGTTGAGTTGCTCTTCTGGATCGAGAAAGTCCGGAAGCCGATCCATATTGCGTTTGACTTCGTAAGCCGTGGCTTCCATCCCAGTCATTAATTCTTTGTGATCCTGCGGATCACCAATCGGATCGTATATGTATCGAAATGAGAGATCATCATAGGACCTGACTTCCCTACCATCTCGTTCCTTCGTGAAAAACACTGACGGCACCAAATGGTCCGTATGAAAGAAGCCATGATAATGGCTCGGGGAATAGCCCTGGAGGTCAGAGCCATCCCGAATTGGAGACCAAACGAGTCGCTGGGCAATGAGTTAGTCCCCTTACTCTCTTTTCGTTACCATAAGCGTTCTTGATCGTTCGCATCGCATTGTCCAGACCGTGGGCCTTCTCTTTGTTTGTGATCTCACTAGCCCTTGCCCTCGATAACTCGAAGTGCCCTAAAGCGTTTGAGGTAATCATAATCCCGCCGGGTGTCCGATGATCATGCCACCAGCGGCCATCACCCTGAGCGCAAAAAACATTTGGCAAGGTGCCGAACTTCAAGAACGCGTTTGGTTCCGTTCGAAGAAACACATACTCGCGCTGTGGCACGATGGTGTCATCATCAATTCTGTCAACTTCCATATAGAGCTCCAGAAGCCGTCGGCAAATCTCTTTCAATTTATCACCAGGTTCTTTGTTGACCAGACTCTGACTGAGGAGAAGGACCATGAACGACGAATGTGATCCTTCCAACGCATACCTCTTCCAGGCTTGACGATTGTCCTGAATTGTTTCTCTCAAGTCCTCGTCACCCTTTTTCATTCGCAGAATTTCGTGTTCTTCAAGAAGACATATGAAGACGGATTTTGTCTTCGCAGCTGCTTTGCCGAAGAGGCATGGTTGACCGTTGGCTACCCATTTTCGATAAATGTTCAACTTCCCCCATTTGTCATAGCGCGGGTTGAAGAGGATTGAGTGCGCCGCTTCAATGTCTTCGGAAAACGGACGTTTGGCACGAAAGGCATCCCGATCACCATGAAATTTGATGTCCAAAAGCATTTCTGCCATTTGAGATTTCATAATCTTGTATCTTTAGGTCCAGGTGAGAGCATTGTCGGTTGTCAAAAGATCGACCCAAATTGTCTCGGTAAAGCAATCTCCGATACGCGTAATAAGGCTCTGATAGTCTATGTCCATGTCTCTCTTCACGGTTGACAGATGATCTGTGCACGGACGCCATGTTCACGGCATGCGCCCATAAACCCAGCCAGTATCCAAAGCAGTTGTGAGACGTGGGGTCTAGCAGTACCCTTTTTCAGGGCATCGAATTCGCTCCTGAGTTGTGCAACCGAGAGACCCGACAACACTAGTATTACAGAACGCTCGGTATTCGGGTCGTTCAGAACCCTGACAAAGGCTTTTTTTAGATCTTCAGCTTTTGCACCGCGCCGGATCCTAGCAATATCAGTCGTGGAGTATTTCGTGTTCCACTTCTTGTCCGTTTTCGAAATGAATTCCCCACTTCCACGGTACATCCGGGAGAGGTTTTTTACAGCTTGCCCGATTGGCTCCTGAAGCGCGCTGGCGCTGCTTGATTTCTCTCCGTGCTTGCAGTGAATAAACTGTAGCCGGGAGCTAGTAGAGGTGCTGTCCAGAGAAATGTAATCTGCCCACTCGTCACCCATGTCATCACAAACTAAGAATGCGCCGCTCGGAGCTATTGAGTCCTCTACCAAACGGAAAATGCCACTACTCTGAAATTCGGTGTGCGAAACCGCCTTCTCTTCGGTTACCGCCGCTAGCTCGCTTCTCGGCTCGAAGATCCGGAGAAGACTGTCAATGCTGCCAAGTAGAGTTGAGTCACGGAACAGCTGGCGCTCGGCATATCCATACTCCGGTTCGGAGAAGGTAATCAGTTATTCTCTTGATTCGCGTACGTGCTGAGTCTTATCGATTCGCCAGCGGTGCGTATTACGACTCGCTCTAACAGTCCTGATCGAACGCTAATGCTATTCTTGTTCATGCGAATGTTACCCATAACGCGAGGTTTTCCGAGCCGCGATATATACTTAATCTGATCCCCGTCAATAGTCAGAACCTGTTCAGTTCTGGTGAACAGGGCCTGGACTTGCCTCTCGGAGAGGATGCGGCCATCTTTTGAGCGCGGTGACCCTATTAGAACGAACTCGTAATCACCAGGCGCATCTTCCCAATTCGACCTTAGCTCTGAGAAATCAAACAAGATAGCATTTGGCGTAGCGCTGGCAGGCAACTCTTTCAGCGGAACGGCTCGGCAGAATTCTGCAAGGAATGTCTTCGAATAGTGGACCGCTGCAACATTGAGCGCGTCACCCGTTCGGATAACCCATCGAACCAATTCTTCCAATTCTGCTCGTGTGTCTTTGCGCGAAATTCGCGCGTTTCCCGGAGCAATTGTATGAGTCCCCTCACTACCGCGTGTTCTAAAACTGTTTGGGATCGATCGGTGAACTCCGGCCACTGCCATCGAATCGGCGAGGTTGTCGGCTTCCAGACTCCGACGCCTCACCACGTTCGCCGCTAGCGACATTGTCCGGAGGGAAATGCGTTCGAATGCTGGACTATCACCCCCGTAAAGTCCCCCTAGGGCCTCATACTTCCAAGGCAATATGAACGGTGATAATGCTTGGATTGCGCCTTCTACGTTTCGTCGGAAAACGGCGATCGTTTCCCCAGCCTCGATAAGAAGGAGATATGCGTAGCGCACCTCCCTTAGGACTGAGCCCGATAGGAACGACGGTTCAGATTCGAGCGGAAAGCAAGCGTAGGTGATATGAACAACCGCGCCATCAACTGTGTGTTTTTCACGAATCCGCCGCTCTTGGAGCCTTCCGCTTCGAGCTGACGAAACCTTCTTCACGAGTTCAGCAGCCGCGTGATTGCTAAGTCGTCGGCGAGGATTTCGCTGAAAGAATTGAGCGCTCTTACCCGTGAGTAGGTGTTTGATCGACATCGACTACCTCACGTGACCTACGCCACAGCCACCGACGCAAGCGGGTCAGGAAACCAGGCATTAAGATCAATCTGACCGATGTAGATGTATTGCCACCCGTCGGTTCCGTTTATTCGGCTGAAAACCGAACAGAATTCATTGACGTAGAAACGTCCTCCGCCGCTGCCCTTGAAAGCCGACAAGAGTCGTGCGATTTGTTCGGCGGCGCCACGCCCTTGATGGGCACTGAGCTTTACGCGCTTCTCCACATCCGGGCGAGGAAAGGTGCGGTAGTACACGTCATTCCCCGACGCTGTGAGCACGTAGGGAATCCCGGCATGGGGTCCAGTCCACGTATCGCCAGGCCGGAACGGCTTACCATCTAAATCGTGCGGCTCACCACTAATGGTTTTCCCCTCGAATTCGAAATGAAGTGGCTCCTCGTATGTTCCGGCGAAGTAATACTGTGCCTCATCGCCGACGGGCACAATGACCTGTCTATACTCATTGATGTAGAACGGTCCATTGGGTGCGGTGCCATGCGTTCTCTTCACGTCGTTCACCATTTCAGCGAGTAGAGGATGGTCTTTGGTTGTCATATGCCACCGCTCATCATCCGCGGCTCGGTACGTCAGGCCCACACGTCCATCGGTACCGCGAATGCTGTACTTGGCGTCCTTAGACACGTTGTGCGGACAGTTTCCAGGAAACACAGAAAATATTTTCATCTTATTCCTCCTCGAACCAGAGATTGGGATTGATAGAACCGACGAAGACGGGTTGCCAACAAACTTCCGGTTGCGTGCGGAAACCGGAGGGGATCTTGGTAAGCACGAGGCCCCCTGGGGTTACAAGAATGCGGACAGGACCGTAGGGACGAACGTTGCGAATAGCGCGAACCAACTCAAGATCTTGTTGTGGCGGATAAATGCTCCGGCCGCCTCTCTCGTCGTGCTGGTAGAAGTAAATTCTGCCACTGCGATGTAGATGGTACGGAATGCCGATGTAGGGTAGTTTCCATGGGTCGCCATTCTTCAAAAGCTCGCCGTTACCAAGGTCAAAAGGCTTGTCAGGGAGGAAAGGATTCTCAAAAAGAAGAGGTCCGTTTAGGCGGCCAGCCAAGAGGCGCTGGCCCCTTCCGTCGCTAGCCGGCACGAGGACCTTTCCATACTCATCGATCAAAAACGACCCACCACCATCGCCACCACTATGCCGTTTGGCCCGTGCTACAGCGGCGACGAGTTCCAACATTGCGGGACAGTCAATCGCGCGACATGTCGCAACTCCATCGGCAGTCTCCCAGTCGATTACGGGCCATAGACGCCCGTTCGTATAGCGCAGGTGAAAAACTGCTCGATCACCCATTACCCGTCCATAGCGTCCCTTCCACGGCATCGGACGAGATGCGTGGAACTGAGTTGAGGCGACGTTCATGTAACAGCTCCTATTCCCGATAAATCTTGGGGAAACTCAAGCCCCTCTTGAAGAGCGGAGATGAAGAGCAGTTGCCCGCCTTCCCGGTAAAGCACGTGCCGCGCTTCATTGATTTCGATTCTACCCACTCTCTTTCCCACCTTCAGCAGCTCCTTGATCGTAGCCACCAAACGCACGGCATCAGCGCCTTTGCGAGCGTCCTCCGCTTTCTCACCAATTCGCGCGAATACCTCACCGCCGCGGACTCTCTTGCTGATGACCCCGCCCGATTTCTGTTTGAAACGAAGCCCGTCATCGATCAGGGGAACGCCCGCAAAGGGATAGAGATCGCCTGTCCGCGCGCCGCTGGCCCACTTCACCGCTTCCTCTCTCGATCCGGCCTTTGGCCCTGGGACATCGAAGCGCAACGGTTTCGCCAGTTGCGTGACGTATAGCGTTTCCCATTCTTCGTCGAACGGTATCCGGACCAGAACGAAGTGTCGTTTTGGGGTCACGCGGAACTTGCCGGCACTACCTTTGATTTTCAGAACGGCTTCTGCAAGGTTGGCGGTGTCCACCGCATAGTGACCGTCGGCATTACTCACGTTGCGCTGGGAATCGCAACTCAGTTCCGCTCCCTCATATTGCCCCGGATAGATGCTGCCCGCTTCAAGCGAATCCGAAACAATGTGCTCCTCCGGTGGCAGGGGCGTCCGAGGAGGCCTGTCCTGACTTCGCGGTTCCGTTTCGAGGTCCCAGAGATAAAATTTGTTGCTATCAACGCCAGTCGCTTCATACCAATCGACTTTGCTATAGATGTTTTCTTCCGACGAGTTCGCCGCGTAGAGAACGTGAATGCACGATGTTTTTTCTTCACCACCAGGACCACGATGTCGCCGCAACATGCGCCCGAGACTTTGAATGCGCTGTCGCACGGATCCCGACGATGCGACGATGATCCCGACGTCCACGGCCGGCACGTTGAAGCCCTCGATGAGTGATCGCGCTGACACGATGATGCGCGCAATCCCCTTGCGGAAGTGATCCAAGCCCGTCTCTCTATACGAAGCTGGTAGTTCACTGTGCTCGGCGATGACCTTTAGACCTCGCCCGCGTAGACAAGCGAACAAGTCCATCACTTCTGTAATGCTTTCGTGGAACAAGATGACGCGGGCCTCGGGATTGATTCTGAATTCTTGCTCGATTAGTAGAATCACTGCTTCGCGTCGCGCTTCAAGGTGATTCAACAGCCCGCGGCGCTTCGCTACGTCGGAAACGAACCGCATCGCAATCGTGCTTACGTCGCCTTGGTTACGCGAAGCGACCGCACGGGCCCAAGAGAAAAAGTCGCCGTCCGTCCGGCCGTCACGTTGTGCTTTGAGTTGCGACATCGAGTCAGTAATTGAACGGGAGAGCGCCTCGTAGCGCTGTCGTTCGTCCCCGGTCATGTTCAAGCCGTAGTGGTTGATTGTGAACTTCGGAACTAAACCCTCTCGCAAGGCGTCGGCTAGACTGAATTCGTAGATAATTGGACCGAGTCTTTTGCCCAGAAGCGATTTGTTGTATCCGGCATCGTCGTCATCGTCACGTTCCGGTGTCGCAGACAGCCCGAGCGACCAGCGACATTTCGTCTTCAATGCTTTGGACATTTCCTTCGCACCGGCGCGGTGACACTCGTCGGCGACGAGCATGAGATGTTCCTCGACGTTCGCCTCCTTCACCAGCTTCGGAAGGCGTTCGCTCGCGGAGGCCAGCACGCTGATCAGAATGCGCCTGCCGCCGCTAAAACTCTCATCGTACCCACCCCCAAGACGCCCGATCGCTTCTGGCGGGAGATTGCCGTGCTCAAGAATCGCGTCGTACCACTGGTGCATCAACACGATCGTGGGAACGACGATGACTAGGTGCAGCTCATTGTCTTCGGTGTTCTGCAACAACTCGGCGATGAACAATGCGAGCAGCGTCTTGCCGCCACCAGTCACCACCTTGACTGTGCCGCGACCCTTTTTCTTTCGCCACTTAGAAATGCACTCATGTTGCCACCGATGCGGCTGGACCCCTTTCGTGAGCTTCCAGATCTCAGGAATCACTACCGACTCATATGTTGGGGCCGGCTGCGGGTCATCCACGAATCGCTTGCGCCCTGTGGTCACCATCCACTCCAGCAGGCGAAGTTGATGGAGATCGAGCGCATCCTCGTCTCCAAAGAGACTGTCTGGGTCCAAGCGCGATGTACCGGTATTTTCTTTCACGGTTCTATTCGTCGCCTTTGCTCGAAAGTGCGTTTGAGTGCTGAAGCAGCTGACGGAGTTGGTCAGCCAATTCTCTGAACGCCATCAATTGATTCGCGTCAAACTCGGCGCGGACCGAAAACTCGATGTCCGGCGTTACCGCGATTCGTTGCCAACCTTCCACTTTCGCCGCGGGTGCGGGCGACCTGACACCACTGACCTCGCGCAACAGCCGAACGAGCCGCTCTGCGCCAGTCAGCTTCGCCGCGGACCGATCCGAATCGATCATCCTGGGAATCTCATCGTCATCCTCCGCGACCGGGTCAGCCTCGTCAGGTTGCATAGACTCATCGATGGCACGAGCGGAAGCAGTAATCGACCCGCCCGCCAAAGCATGCAATCGTTCAGGGTTGAGCCCTTCAAGGAAAATTCGAAGCTCACTGAGAGGGATGTTTGGCCGAGCGCGTCGAAGGGACTTTATTACCTCGAGCCGGGACAGATGCTCTTCTGAATAGCTAGCTGCACGACCTTTGGTCACCGCACCGGGTAGTAAGCCCCGCTCGATGTAACTCCTAATCGTGCGCGCCTCAATGCCCGCCGCGTCCGCCAAGTCAATTAATGAGTAGCTGTTTTCTGACACGCCGGGCAGTATATAATACGCCGTGGCGTAATGGCAAGTTCTTGTGGCGAGTTTTTTTCTGCTTACTACAACAGTCGGAAGGATACTTGGTTACGCGAATCGAACCGGCTTTTTGGTCACCGGCATCGACCAACAGCCATTCGATGCCCTTCCTTTTCATTAAAGAGATGAAAGACACCTGTTGCGTATCATCGATAGGACCGCGCGCAAAGAAAGAAGCCACGTCTTTTGGGAGAGGTTCGCCCTCGGTGTCCAACACATCGTAAACAAAGGCTACTGGCCCGAATGGCCAAAGGATTAAAAGTGGTCGAGAATCTTCCTTCGGAGTGCGGTCGAATCGTTCACGCCAGTCGCGCGCTGAAGCAGCGTAACTCAAGCCGGGCTTTTGCATTTGAAGTAACATCGCATTGAATGGCGCGAAGTTTCGAAGCCGAATCACGAAGTCAAGCAGGTCCTTGTAGTCCTTGCTCTTGGTGTAGAGCCGCGAGTCGATCAGGAGCTGGTCAAGCAACGATCAGACACTCTCCGTGTCAAACAGATTCTGCTGTCTTAAGCCTTGTTCCATGACACTCTCATTGATATGTAGTCCAGCCCGAAGTGCATTTTACAGGTCCACACCGAGCAAGCGCTTCTCTGGCAGGGATGCATCAAGCACGGGATCAAGCAACCAGGGATCGGTTTGGAGGTCCTCAGGCGGCGCTTCGGTCGTCGTTATGATGTATTGAAAATTACAAGCCTCACCGTTGAAGGCTTCCTCTAGTTTCCGAGCCCAAAGGAAAAGGCGTTTGTAGGTGAGCGGCGCCATGTCTGCTTCCCGCGGACTGTCATGAAGCAAGAATCGCGGATGATCACCTTGTCCAGACACGCTTGCGGCCAACGCTGCTAAGTCGAAGGCCAAAATCTTAATAGTATCGATTGCACCACTGGAGAGATCTCCGTTTCGATCAATCTTACAAACAAACTCGCGACCGCTAAGTTGGATTGCACCAGACACCGAGTTGCCTAACACAGCCCGAACGATTTCTTCGTAGAAAGCTGATAGGTCACTTACGGCTTTCCTCGTGTGCTCGCGGTATTTTTCTTGCAAGTCGCGCGAAGCCAGAACGCCGCTTTCCAGACCTTCGATGCGGCCTACGAGATCATCAGCTTTTTTCGAAGCATCACGAGCTCTTTGAGCAAGTTTGATCTGATCCAATAATTCTGTTCGCTGGTTATAAAGCGAATTACGTTGCTTAGCAAGACTGGTTCGCTGCTGTATCAAGGCTTTGTTTGTGACTAGCTCTTGTTGCCTACATTGAGCTAACGGCTCAGCAAGGCCCTTCTTCTGCTCGGACAGCGAGTCGATCTCTTTTTGAACTTCAGCGCCGCGGTCCTGAATACTTCTCAGAATTCCTTCAGAAACCAGGTCCCGCGGTTGATCGAACGCGAGACCACACCCCTTCTGTTTAGCTTCTTCAATCGGCACTCTGCAGTACCCGACACCCGGCGGTATCTGGGCGGCAAAGTCGCGGGCACCCTGCTCAGTCCTTTCCTTTTGATGCATTTGAAGCTTCGTATTTAATTCTGCAAGGCGTTGATCAACGAGACGCACTTCCGTATTAACCTCGGCGCTCTTTCTTATCGCCACCTCTTGTTCCTTCTCAAGACTCAGTAATTCAGGATCGTTATCGACATTGCGAATGTCGGACTCCGTCTTTCGAAGAGACTCATCAAGTGCTGTTCGGACGGTCTCAACGAGTAAGGGATTGTCCGGTGTCGGTAATGCGCGCCCGAGCGCACTCTCTAATCGCTGGTGATCAGTTTCTGCTTGATGCTTGAGAATCGGCACCTGTGCGGTGGCCACTTCCTTTTCCCTGATTAATTTTGCATTGTTCTGGATCTCGTTCCTCTCTTCTTCGCTAAGCACGCCGACTGTAGATCGCATTAGAGAGTGTTGATCCTCGACCGGCATATCCGGAGATTCAGATCTACTCAGCTTACTTCGCCAATCTGTTACTTGAATGAACCGACATTCCTGGTCACGTGTTAACCATTGTAGTAGATGAGGCCACTGCACTGTCTCTCCAGATTTGGGAAGGGTCTTAATCGAAAGGGGCCCAACTGTGCGCTTTTCCAGTTCCTCGAGATAATTGGCGAAAGGTTGATGCTGCGGTTTGTCCTTTAGATATTGGTTTATCGTGCATCCTCGAACGCAAAACGGATGTGCACCCAGAGTGAATGGGCGGCCAACCAGCCATAAGTTTGAGTTGATGAAAACTTCCCCCAAAAGCCAGCCACCCTCGAAAGTCTCTCGTACACCACGAGTAACCAATTCATTCGCGAAATGCTTTTCCCCCAGAATGTGTCGAAGCATGCGGCAGAATGTCGTCTTGCCTGAAGCGTGTCCGGAAAGTCCGGGTTCATAAAGGCGGACTGGGCCGTGCTCGTCCTCAGGCTTGGCCCACAGGATGTTAAGTCCCCGTCGTAATTTGATGCGGCGAACTTCGCTCTCCTTTCCTGCGTCCAAGGCTTTGAAGACGCCAATTTCGCGAACCCAGAGGGTGGGATCTGACCGGGCTGGATCCGGCCTAGGCATTTGATCGGGGTACTGTAATGGGAGGGTGGTTTGCTCTGGCATAATTCTTATGCAGCTAGTGAGGAGCGCGCTTCTATCTCTTCACGTGTAGCCATTGGAGGAAACGCTTCTGTTTCTGCCCGTGCGAGTGAGGCACCTACTTTAAGCGCGAAGCGCGCATCGAATTCAATGTCGGGATCTGTTATCAGAGTTGACGTACTAATGCGACTCGCTTTGAAGCTATCAGCTTCACGTACCAATCTGATTTCACCACGCTGAACAAGGTCATCTAGTTTTGCAAGGAAGAGTTCTGCCCTGAACTGGTCAGAGAAACGCCTACGCCATTTATTGGCAAGACCAGGTTCGATTCTGGCGCCATACGTTTCCAACGCGTCAGGACTCGCCAAGAGACTACAAGCATTCATCAGGCTCTCCACGTCGATTGAGCCACCGCTTTCCTGCAACATCGAGAGAATAACTCGCATCATGTAAACGCCATGATCGGGTTGAGGATAACGAGTCGCCGATGGCAAGACCAAGGGAACTGGCTGGACACGCGGAGGATGCGCGACGGCGGGGTCGGCGGGCGGCGGATCTAGACGTGTTTGATAGGCGGCACCAGTGGCAATCGCGTGCGCCATCTCATCGTAGATTTCCAGGATGACGCGCTTGGTGCGATAGTCGCCATTGTATTTTACCTCGTCCTTGCGTTTGAGAATGGGAAAGGTGTCCAGGATGTATGCGGCATCCTCGTGGCTGATGCCGTAGAGATGGAAGAAGCCGGCATCTAACTCGCATCGCAGAAGAAACCGGCGCTCATCGTTCCAACGAAACGGCGGACCACTCCATTCGCAATCCTGCGCGAACGCCTCGAGGTCCCACGCTGTATAAGTGAGTTCGATAACTCTCGGGAGTAACCAGTTGGCTAGAGTCATTGGTTGAGGGTCGTACTCTTCACAGGCTTCCCATTCGCAAGGCTGCGAGTAGGAGTCCGACGGGAGGACCGGCAGTTGTTTGAAAACAAAGTAACTCAAATCAGTACCGCCAAGCTTCTGTCTGGCGCAATAATCGAAGACTAACGAATTAAGGTTCGATATCAAGTACGCTGACTGCCTTGTCACATTGGGGCGCAGGCGTATTAGCTGGTACTTGTCATTAACTCCGAATGCTGGAAGAAGGCTCGAAATAACTGTGCGTTCATCCGTACTTCTGCATGTCTTTCTCCAGCCGAGCAACCAGCGAGGCATGCGGGCGTCAATGAGCCGCTCGGCGGTTTGCACCAAGTCTACTATCTGACCCTCCGAGCGAACTTCGTCAGGTTGGAGGGGGAATTCACGGGCCATTGTAATCGCGGCATTCCATTCAGTAGTCTCCTCAAGCGGGATCATCTGAGGTATCACGTTGAACGATTGGTGCAGATGGTGCGTGCCGGCTTCGCGTTCGCCTGCGACCAAGAGCGCACCGGCGAACCAGATGCGAAGCAGTTGACTAACAACCTCTTCGTTCTGATCATGAACCGCGTCGAGGAGGCCGTCGGGTACGGACGCGAGACGGCGCAGCGCTGCTTGCGCGTCAATCCAGTAACGTGGAAGCACACCGTAGAACGGATCAATTAATCTGGTGCTTGGGATATCTGGAAGATGAGAGGTTAGAGCACCCTCCGGGTAATCAGCGTAATCTCCGAAGCGATGGTTAAACTGGTGCAGCATCTTGGCTTCGTATAACGGCTGCATGTCGATAGCACCTCGCCGGAAGAAGTTCCCAACAAGCTGCCAACCCTCAGCCTCTAGCTGCTCGCGCGTGCGAAAAAGGTGTGAAGCGTTCGACATGTCAAACATTCGTACAAACGATACGCGCCAAGCATTGTCGATGGTTGCGGTTTCGTTGAACAAAACGGGAACGCGGCGATAAATTGCTTTTGTTAACTCGGCGTCCCGCTTTGAGCGAAAGATTGGACTCGTTCGCGTATTTGGATTAAGAAGCAGTATCTCTTCTGATCTGAGTTTATAGCGGCGCCGTTCCTCTTTTAGATCGTCCGTATACTTAGCAAACCATACAAACTCGGCGCCCGTACGACTTGATGCTTTATCACCTGTAATTGTTAACAGACAAAACTTTTGTCTTCCATGTCCAACGCCAGGAAACAGGCCCACAGAGTTCTCAAAATCATAGAGGCTCACAAGAGTGCTGGAATCCGTCAAATCCTGAAAAAAGAATTTCGTGGTATCGTCGGTTGCGATACCCGAGGGGACAATGGAGCCAACACGCCCTAGAGGGTTGATTATGCTGCGCATGTCTTCAGCAAAAATGGCGTAGGTATTTATGTCACCACGGCCGCACAATGGATAACGCCCGCTATCGCGGACTAGATGACTTTCACCCTCAGAGGCTCTACGAGCTTCAAGGAACGCTTCGTAGAGCGTCGGGTCTGCTTCCGCTAACGATGCAATCATTTGTGCGCGTGCAGCTGCATTAGGGGCATTCGCAATGTCAGGGCGCCGCTCCGCGAACCATTCACGCTCCTGTAGCTTAATTCGTTCCCACGGTGGATTACCGAGAACCACATCAAAGCCTCCAACCCAACCGGCATGGACGTTCTGCGCTTGCTCTCTGTGCGCGGGCAGACGGAACACGGTTGGAAATCTCAAGTGCCAGTGGAAAAACTGATACTGGCGCGCGAGCCGCAAGATTTCGTTCTCCATCCAACTGTTAGCTACCGTAAACGGGTTCTTCTCGATGCTTCGATACTCTTCCTCCGTGATCGGATAGGGCAGTTCTGGGTCTTTGCGCTTCTTCCAGACAAACGACGCGCACCATGCGTCTGCCAAAAGGAGACCGTTGAATCGATAGTCGCTCGAGTTGACCAACTCGGCATAGCGTCGCTCTTGCTCGCGCACACCGTCAATCTCTTCATCATCAATAGCCTCAAGCTCCATCAAACCCGCGACGACATTGCCGAGTCGCTCCCATGGCTCGCGCTGCTCATACTCCAGCCGCTTGAAACCCTTCCGCTCATCCCGGTTGCGCCTTTTGTACTCAGAGCAGTACTCGCGCTCGTCCCCCTCAATCGTCTTGAAAGCATCATCGGGGATTCCAGCCTCCATTAGAGCTGGCGTGGTGCCGAGTAGGCTGTTGCCCTGCTGGATGTGATAGTCGAGAAACGAAAGTGGTTTGCCAGGCTCAACCGCCTCCATCCATAAGCTTACCTTGCACAATTCGACTGACATCGGGTTAATGTCAACACCATAGAGGCTGCGACTGACTACGTCTCGAAGAGCATGGCGAGTCGCTTCAGGTGAGGGTTCGTTATTACCGGTACGAGAAGCTGCAAGGCGCTTCGCAATGCGATGCGCGGCCGCGATAAGAAAATGACCCGAGCCGCAAGCAGGATCGCAAACCTTCAAGTCGAGAATAGCTTCTTCTTTAGATTTATACCCAAGTTCTGCGTAGCCGCGTTCGCGATCATTCAGCACGGGATCAAGCGCGGAGTCGAGTAAACACTGAACTAAACTGTCATGGGTGTAGTAACTGCCAGTCGTCTTGCGTTCGTGACCTGCGGCGGTTGAAAGGGCAAAGGTTCCAGCGTCGATGTTAAGTTGTGGATGCAATTCGAGGAGCGACTCATAAACGCTCCCTAATTCTTCGGAACCGAGATTCTTGTAATCAATTTGACGTCTGGCTTGGTTGTAGCTGGCAAACGCGAGAGCACGAACAGCGTCTAGTAAGTCGTGATTTGCGATTTCACCCTCGTTTAGATCCGCAATCGCATTTTGGGAAAAAAGAAAGCTTCCTAGCGCGGGAAGCGCGAGTTCGGCACAACCGCCATCGCTACCAAGTTTTTCCATCACAAGCCGAATACCAGCGTACAAATCAGAATGCCGTGATCCGTGACGACGTCCTGCAAGTTCGCGTAGTTTCTTTGTTGAGTAGAACTTCAAGTAGAGATCACAAGCTTCCTGCGAAGCATTTGGATCGAGTAAGAGCGATCGATTCTTTTCGTCCGTTCGATCTTCTGCAACGAAGAGAAAGAGCAATCTGTAAACGAGTCTGAGGAGTTGCCGATAGTAGTCTTGTTTGTCGAGCAATCCAGACCGTAGCTTGTCTCTGAGATTAGCGTTAGCGCGATGAGCAAGAAAACCACTGCCGAGAAGCGAGATCGCCTCCTCCACACCTTCTCGTAAGTGTTCGAGCGCACGGACTCCTCTCTCCTGCGCAGCGCGAGACCATTTCTCCAGCCAATAATCTTTTGGTTTTTCAGCCTCGACACGCGACTGGTGGCAGAGGAGCCAAAGCATCACGAAGTCTGAATAGGCTTCGCCGTCCATCATCGCTTCGAGATCGAATTCGACATACGCCTGGCGAACGAGATTCTGGTTGTCGCGGAGAATGCGAAGTTGAGAGCCATTGGAAACAAAGCCCCACAGTGATTCTTCCGAGCGGTTTAGCAATTCTTGGACAAGACTATGAGGACTTGAGCGTGCAGCTCCAGGAATCCGGGGGGAAAGCTTGTCTATGCTGACTCCGACGCCGACGAGGTGGATTGACACACTGCCCCACCAGTGGGAAATGGCGTAACCCTTTCCGTCAATTTCAACGGAGCGTGAAGGGGGTAATCTCCCGTAACCCAGTTCTTGAAAGAGTGGCAGCAACCAACGTTCGCGTGTCACGGTCGTCCCCGGATCGTTCGCCGGAAGTCTGCTTCTAGCTGATGTGAAGTTAGCCCAAGCAGCTATCAGTTTGTTCCAAGAGCGGCTGGTAGCTTCGCTGATGGTTTCGCTGGGTCCAAGGTGGTACGAATCAGCACCTAAGCCGCCCAATTCTTTGTCCTTATCGGCAATACGCTGAAGCAGGTCGGCAGGGAGAACCTGGCCGGCGATAGTAATCGTGGTGAAGCTGTCCGATCGTCGTGTGCGCAATGCGATTCCTAGTTCAAAGGGAGGTAGACATAAACACCCAGCACATCCGGTGGTAGTTGAGGCTCGATGCTGTATTGGACGCCTCGCATGCGAACAGCTGCGCGCACACGGCGATGCGCATGAAGCAATTCGTCGCCACGGCGCTGTGCCTCATGTCCAAGATGAGGACGCAGTAGATCAATCTGGTCAATAACTCGCGTAATGAAATCCCTGGACTGTTCAGGTTGAATGTTACCGCCGGGCTTAGCTTCCAAGAGCAATTCAGAGTGTTCGCCGGTGAGCCATTCCGGGGCTTGCGGGGAGCCAGCGAACGCAAGTAAACGACAATCCTCAGCCAGTAGAGGGTTCCCCAGTTCGCCTCGTCGCGCGATGATGTGATAACGAAAGCGAACCAGTAGCGCGGTAGTTCGCCGGTCTACCTGGGCCGTGCGGATCGCTCCAGAACGGCGCGCAATTCCTTCGCCGTTGATAGGATCGAGCGCAGTCTCCATAACATAAGAAGCGAGTCCTTCGACGATGGGGTGTGTGCGAGAAAGATAGATCTCATTCTCCTTCACCGGTAGTTCAAAACGCGCTGCAAAATTGAGTTGCTCATAAACACTTACAGCTTCGCGAAGAGCACGCGGCACTTCTGCAAGATTGAACTTCACAGACCCATTGCGACTAACCACTGCACCGCTTGCGCGAAAAGCCTCGGTCGTAAATGATTCGACATCCAGTCGCGACCCAATCGCTGCACGCATTGATTCCACTTCTCGGCGCACGTCGTCGACGTACTTGTTGAGAGATTCTTGGGCAAACATGGTTCGTGAACGTTTTTCGCGTTCAGCGACCACGTCCCAAACTCTATTGAGTTCTTCTTGTTTCGGCTTAATGAACTCTTCAAGGCCCGGAAGGATAGTTTGCGTGTCCTCACGAACACGCTTTCCCCCGCGCAGTAAGACGCCTTCGAATATGGCCTCGACAACTTTGTCCGTGTCGATCGGGACGGGTACCGAGATTCCCAACGAGCTGCGAATTTTCTTGTGCTTGCGAATTAGAACGTCGAGCACGATGCCATCAATTTGGTTATCGATTCCGTAGTAGGTCACTACTCGAACCCTCGGCGTGGGTTGGCCATAACGATCAACGCGGCCTTCGCGCTGTTCGTGCCGGGTAGGATTCCAAGACAGATCGTAGTGAAGAATGGCGTCGAAGTCCTTTTGTAGATTTATGCCCTCACTGAGGCAATCGGTTGCCACGAGAACATGCCTTTTACTCTTCGCGAGCTCCGAGACGCGTGCTTCACGATCGGCGGGAGGCAATATTCCCGTCACGGCCTCTACCGCAACATCGCTTGGCAACGCCTTGCGTAAGGCAACCGCCACGTAGTCAGCCGTCGGTATGAAGCGGCAAAAGATGATCGGCCTCGCGCCCTGAGCGAGCATGGCCTTAACAATCTTGATGGCTTCCTTCAGCTTTTGGTCATTGTCACCCTGAAGCGCCTCAGCTTCGCCGGCCAACTCAAGCAAGCGGCGGTGATCGCGTTGCTGATCGCCCTCATCATCGATCATGCTTCCAGGTACTACATCAGAACCTTCCGTGGTTTCGTCATCAATAAGATCCAATACACTGCGCCGTCCGAGCTCATCGACTTCTTCAACCGTCTCAGCGTCGGCACTTGTCGCCCGCGTGCGAAGCGTTGCAGCGGCGGCTGCCGGACTCGAAGCCATCGACCGCAAGAGAGCTAATGCTGACCACCAACGAACCCGTTGGCGCTGGCGATTACCACTCTCGGGGTCTTTGACAATTTCGCGAGCGTAGGTCAGAACGCGCTCGAAAAGACGTCGATATTCAGCCGAAAGTTTATATGTTTCCTCGCTGTCATCGCGGTCGGGGAAAGGAGTATCAGCATCAAGAAAGTGGCGAATATCGCCACGCCTCCGCTGTACAAAATGTTGGGCCAACTCCCGTCGGTGTTGCTCGTTGTCGGGACCGGTCAAGTCTTCCGGCAATCGAGTAAACTCCGGTTTGAGCAATGAAAGGAGGGACCTGAACGCTTCTTCATTCCCACTGTGGGGCGTGGCCGTAACGAGTATCAAATGGCGGTTTTCATTCTTTGAAAGTCCCGATATCAGTTGATGGCGTTGATGGCGACCACCCCCACGCCGATCGATGCCAGAGGCGCAGGTATGAGCCTCGTCGACGATAACCATTTCAGGGCAGGTACGCAGAAACTCATCGCGCCTCGCATCCGACTTGATGTAGTCCATCGAGACAATGACATATGGATAAAGATCGAACAGCGATTGCCCTAAGCGGCAGTTACGGGCGAGTTTCAAAGCCGTGCTTGGTAGAACAAGTTCGGCATCAATGTGAAACTTGTCACGCAGTTCAAGTTGCCACTGTTCAGCCAAGTGGGGCGGACAAAGCACCGCGAGTCGTTGAACTTCTCCACGATCAAGCAGCTCGCGAGCTATCAGACCAGCCTCGATGGTCTTACCGATGCCAACATCGTCCGCAATCAGGATGCGAATGGGATCGAGGCTGAGCGCCATCAATAGGGGCACCAACTGGTAGGGCCGCGGCTCCACAGCGATACGTGCGAACGAACGGAAAGGGCCAGCACTTGAACGGAAGCCAAGTCTTACCGCGTCGCGCAATAGCCGGCAGGAGCGGAAGTCGCCAATCAGACTTGGATTGGGCAGATCGAATTGCGCTGGCTCTACTGTTTCTAGCGCAAGCAGAATACCTGTTGTCTCATCATCAGTTCCTCCCAATGGGCGCACCATTAGGAGGTCGTCTTTCGTTTCAGGAAGGACAACCCACTCTCTACCTCGCGCTTTGACCAGCGAACCAACCGCGAAGCTCATGATGCCCTCCCAAAAATGTTAGGGTACCGAGAGATAACCTTGTCCCAATCCTCCTGATAATCAAACCGGATGACGGTATATCCATGGTCTTCCATCTGCTCCATTTGCAGAGTGTCGCGTGCTTGCCTTTCGGGGAAAGCGTGATGGGGTCCGTCAACATAGATCGCCGTCTGTAGCTCTTCAAAAAGGAAATCGGGACGGGTTTTGCAGTTCTCGATTAGCCGTTGTGCGTGCGATGGCAGACGATGGCTGCGCTCCTCGAGATGTCGCAACCAATCGCGCTCCAATTCTGAACCAGCCAGGCGCATCAGCTGCTGAAGGTGTTCCTTCCGACCAGCTACTACTGGAGAGCCATGCACGGTCGTTCTTGCGTAATTCAGAAGTAGGGCTCGAATAAGCTGCCGATCGAGTTGAAGATGAAAACGTTGGTTGAAGTAATTCATCAAACAGTCATAACAGGCAGCCTCGCATTCCTCGCGAGCGCCTGGCGCCTTGCGCTTGTCGTCTCCGGTGACAGGGTCGAAATGGCAAATCTCCAGAGCGCTTCTTGCTACCGACGCGAAAGCATCAGGATCGTCCACTAAGCGTTTCAAGACTCCGGCGCCACCCTCTGAGGCCTCATAAAAGAGTATCTGTCGGGGCTCGTCCGTGCTCGGCAAAACTTCTACAGCGAGTTCGTTATCCTCCAGTTGGTACAACGCCTGAACTGCCCGCTTGAGCACTGCCATCAGAGATATCATCGTTGCCGGGTTGCATCCCAGTGCGGGCTCAAAGAGCAGACAGTTTCTTGTATCTTCAACGTACGGAATCACACGCGCGGTACGCGCTGCCTGCGGAATGTTCTCGGGATCATCGGCCGCGACAAGTTCGTTCTTCGCCCAGTAGCCACGTTCGCAATCAAGCACAAAGCCATAACGATCCTTCTCTTTGCGTCGGCGCCAACCAAGATTTATTCGCCAAAGGGTTGCGGACTGGCCGAAGGCGAACTTGCCGTACCCTGTCTCATTGGCCTCAACTCTCGCTGTTCGATAGGAAGGTCGTCCATCATGCTCTGCAAAACGAATGGCAGTGATGATTTCGAAACCTTGGCGCAAGCGTTCTTCTTCGTCCGAATTGATCTTGTCCCGCCGCGCTGTCGATACATTCTGTAGTCGGAAGAGCGGCTGGAGCGGCGTTCCTAAGTCGATACCACAGCGTTCGCAGAGGTCTTGTCCCTCTCCATCAGTGATTGGGTGTATATAGCCACAACTCGTGCACCTCTTGGCACGACGTGTAAGGAGGTCCTCGTCGCTGACTGGCAAGATCACTTTATTGATCGTATAGCGAGAACCTTCATGGTAAACGAAAGCGCGTGGACCAAATTCAGAGATTGCCAGAAAGCGAGGCCGTGAAAGGAATTCATCACGTTGTTTTGTTTTACGACCAGGAATGTAAGCAGAAATGGGTAGTCTAGGAAAATTATAACCAGGCAAGAAGCCCTCACTGGCAAAGTATCGGTAACTATAGAAGTCCGACTGAACAAGACTCTCTACTTCTGTCAGAAGCTTGAGTTGGGATTCCGCTTCGCGCCTTAGTCGTTCTGCCTGCTTCTTGTCCTCGGGACTGCGAGAAGCATCACGGATTACTCGGTCTTGTGTCTTTGCTTGCTTCAGAGCCGATTCGTAAAGGCTTCTCCATCGCTGGCATGTTTGGTCAAAGTTCCTTGCGGCCTGTGCGAGCACTTCATCGAGCCATCTATCGCTATACCAATCTGATGCGAGTAGTTGATTGCGTATCCTTGCGAGCACCCGCTCCGCTCGCTGGCGGGCTCGTTGTCGCGAGGCTTCGCTCTCAATGCTAGTACGAACCGATTCCAGTAACTCCATCGTCGGCTCAGTACCCGAGAGATCAAGAATGTCTTTGAGCGACTTGCCCAATGATTGGCCGGTCTCAGCTAGCCAAATCGCATGGATGTGAGCGCGCACCAAATCTTCGTTCGCTAAATCAAGACGCGGAGGAGCTACGGCTCCAGAGACCATGCCTTCGGGCCTGCGGAAGAAATATTGGTCGTGTGGACTCCCTGTAGAGCAATAACTGTAAACGAGCGCCGGTTGGCCACTACGGCCGGCGCGTCCAGACCTCTGTGCATAATTCGCCGGTGTCGGCGGAATGTTGCGCATGTTAACGACGTTGAGCTGAGCGATATCAACACCCAACTCCATTGTTGGGGAGCAATAGAGAATTGGTAGACTGCCGTCTCGAAAACGCTGTTCCCGCTCTTGGCGCATTTGGTAGTCAACTTGAGCTGTGTGCTCACGCGCTTCGAACCCTTGAAGATCAGTTACTGCTGTCCGATAAAAGCCGACAAAGAACTGGTTTGTTCGGCTTCCTTCTTCCGGTTCGTTTGGCCTACGAATCGGATCGTGAAAAGCTCTCGTGCCATCCCCGACAACCCAACGCATCGCCGAGGCAAGCACTTGATAGCCGGGCACGCTCTGCCCATCCTCTTGCGCTTCCTGCACAATCTCAACAAGACCGCCAACTCTAAGTGCTTCGAATAACTGTGAAATGATCTCTTGCGAGTCCGAAAGACCAAGCCTCTGACCCAAACCGGGAAAGGTGTTACTACGACGGAGATACTGACCAAAGCCACTGCGAGATGATAGAAACACATTCTCCCGCAATTCTCGCCGTCCTCGCGGTCTTGGCAGTAATATCCCTGCATGTTCCATGTTCTCGTTCTCATCTAGAGCCCAGGGATCGATTAGTTTTTGACTGCTTTGCTGCTTTATTCGCTCCTGATGAAATGAGTCCAGGTAGTTGACCTTGATCGCCAATTCTCTACGCATGTAGTCAAGAAGAACCGATGCGACCTTTGATCGAGTTCTGGGATCGGCAGTGACCAACGCCGGATGGCCATTTTGCCAAACATCCTCGGCCTCGCAGACTTCAGTGAGGGACGGATACACGATTTCGAGGAGGCCGCACTGTTCGAGATTCGGTGAGGTTATGCGCCAGCCTCGCCTCAGATCCCTATAGACTCGATAGCCTAATACCTCGCGAAATGCACTCTGTGTGTCACGCAACCCTTGGAACCGTACGTTCGGATCACTCGCGTAGTATGCGAGGGGAAGATCGAGTGCGTCGAAGACCCTTTGCGCTAATTCGTCATAGGCAAGTCCGGCAGCTCCGGCAAGGTCGACGGCTTTATAAAGGGCCGAACGCAGGAGACCTACTTCGACGAAATCATTGAAGTGTCCCGCCTGTAGTGACGCGTCCTGTCGGTTGTCAGTAAAGCTCAACAACTTTCGTGCTTCAGCTTTTAGATCTGTGCTACGGCGCAGATTACGTACCGCTGATAGACTCGTAATCGTTGTTGCGGTACTGCGTCCTTCGGACCCAAGCGAGGCCAATTTCGAAAAGTCATTTCTCTGCCGGAAGCCATACGACACGCCACAATTAAGGCAAAAGCGAAAGGGCGCCTGAAGGTAGTGACCACCAAGTCCGCTGCCATCCATGGTGCCATCGAGTGCTACTGTCACAGGTTCAGGAAGGTCATTTCGACGATCAGACCGCAGTCGGATGGACCCGCCAATATCCTCGGTCCAATCTATTGGGACTCTGCTTAGGACCTGCTGATCCTCACTTGGCCATTGGTTAGTAGAACTGAAGTAAAGAAAGCCAGCTTCAGTCTCTTCGGCGTCGAGTTGATCATTCAGAATTCGGGGAATGAACGATCGCTGACTTGTCGTTGTGCTTAATGTTGAGTGCACGCAGTAGTATTCCTGACCACACTCACGGCAAAAGACCAAAGGCAGCAAAACACGACTTCTACTACCTGGAACGTACTGCTGACCATTTAGGGTGATGTAGCGTTCCCCTTCGGCTTGAACTGACGAATAGACAGTGTCGCCTCTGCTGATGAACTGATGTAGCCGGAATGCAAATGCAGGGAACCCTGTTTCAGGATTTGGCTCTGATTCGTACCCCGCAAGCAACCCCTCTTGAATCTTGGATACACACCGTTCAACTGAGACGCCTGTCAGTTGGTGGAGGTCTTTAGCTGCGCCGGTCGAACCTGAAATGTCTTTTGGCCGGCTACGGATCAATCGGCCACTGTCTAGTTCTTTTGTTACTCCAAATGCAGATTCAATCCAAATCGAAAGAGGGTCTTGTAGGAAAGCTGCGTACTCGCGGGCCGGCTCGTATGTAAGATCATCAACGCGTCCTTTGAGCTCAGCTACGAAGGTCGGATCATTGAAATCTCGTTCTGGGGTGGCTCGCTTGAGGGTCTCACCAATTACGTGTTCGGCCTTGATCTCAGCGCCAAACAACAGGGAGGCAACTGACGCTACTTCGGCTTGTCGCTCAGCGAAGGTGCCGGAGCCAGCGATTGTTGCCGAAGTTCCAACGCACTGCATTTGATCGGCTGCTAGCCTATCGCGCACGCGTCGCACCAGGAACGCCACATCAGCTCCCTGCCGGCCACGATAGGTGTGTAGTTCGTCGAGCACTAGAAACTGAAGCCCCTGAGCGGCTCGAATAATTCCACTTTCTTTCGGACGAGTGAGGATCAATTCCAACATCACGTAGTTGGTCAACAGGATGTCCGGTGGCTGAGCGATGATCTCACTTCTTGTTTGTTCTGATTCCTGGCCCGTGTACAGGGCAAAGCTGACCGGCGGCTTTCCATCCGGATAGCCATAGCAAAGGAACTTCTCCAGTTCACCATGTTGACTATTTGCCAGGGCGTTCATCGGATAAACGACGATAGCCTGAATGCCGCGACCGCTTCCTGTCTTCAGTACTCGATCAACGATTGGAACGATGTAAGCCAGGCTCTTACCGGAGGCCGTGCCTGTGGTCAGGACGTAGTTATGACCGGCTGATGCTGCTCGGATCGCGTCGGTTTGGTGTTTATGGAGGCGCAGATGTCGACCGGCATCGCTCCTATTTTGCTTGATTCGGAAAATGCGGTTGCAGTCTGCATGTAGAACGCGTTCCTCGATCAGGTCTTCGATGGTGCCGCCCGATTCGAAAGATGGATTGAGTTGAAGAAGAGGCTCCGGCCATAGCGCTCCGGCATTGAGGCTGTCCCCGACGTGCTTGGCGATCCTCGAATCTCTAATTTGAATGAAGCTCTTGATGTAGGAGGAATAATCTCCAATCAAGCGATCACGAAAGGCAAATATATCCATGCTCTTAGCCGTTAGCGCGTGCGATACAACTCAGAAGAGGATTCCCGATTGAAAACTTGAGCGGAGCGGTGACTATCCTCTTGAAAGGAGGTTCTTTCACTCCGGGTCTCAAACCCGAACGTTCACTTATCACTGATGAGAGGCCTGGAATTATAGCTTTGTCCTCGCTACCCGTCCAAGTTCGCGTAGAAAGTTTGCAGCATGCAACGGGCGTGACCTACCAGAATCCTCTGTTGCTGGTACTCCAGCCATCAAAAATTAAGCGGAAGCCAAGGCAATGGCTACCTTCGAACAAATCGAAGGTCAGGAAGTAATCCGCCTTGCAAAAAGTCAGAAACAATCACTGCGGTCTCCCCAGAGAACTCAGCATCGAGGGCCAATGTCAGTTCATATTCCCTATACCAACCAATGCAGGATCATCAACTTTCCGCAGCGACAGCGAGTTGCGATTAACGGCTTTTGTCGAGTTACCAAATACCGACGATGCCGCGTTTGCTGGAAACCCGATTGGTGCGGTTACACCACCGACGAGCAAACGTCCATTTGCATGAGGATCAGCAATGGCTCCAAAGCAACGTCGCGCAATGGCGGCAATATCTTCCACCACAACCGTCTCTTCCTGGTTGCCAATCCCCGAACAAACAGAAAGCAAGCGCCTCCAGCAATCGAAATCGCTCCAATCGAGGTTCGCAATGCCGTGTACCAGGAATTGATGCGAATGTCGCCTGCGCGCAAGTACTATTCACAGTTGATCGATGGACCGAACGGGCTCTTATCAAGAGGACTGAGTGAGTCAGCGACAGAGAATTACGGCGGTCTCCCTCGCACTCAGAAGGAACACGCCAGTCTCGCTCATACACTGAACAAGTTTCTCAAAGTCAGGTTCCCCAAGTATGCCGTCCGAAGCACTCACGCTGCCATGATCGGAATTCCTGGCTTCTGGCAAGACGAAACTGGCAACGTTCAATTATTCAACCCTCGTGACTACAACATACCCTTGCTTGTCATCCCCTACAGAGACGACCGGGGCCGAATTCAAGCCTGTCAACTACGACTTCACGGAAACGATCTTCGCATCGGCGAAAAGAAATATCGATGGCTCGCGTGCCCATATCCATTCCGAGGCGCGAGTTCGGGCACCCCAATCCACTTCACCTTCAAGCTGTCTGATTTGCCAGCGCGAAAAACGGTCATCATTACCGAAGGGGCTCTCAAAGCTGACGTTTTGGTAAGTCTCCGACCGAAAGCTCGCGTCATCGCCACCAGCGGTGTTAGCTCTGCCCACGCGGAAATTGTCGATGCGGCCCGCGCTTACAACGCGCTAATCGCCTTTGACGCCGACTATAAAACGAACCCAGTTGTGGCTCGGCAACTCGCCCGACTCATAGCAGCCAGGAAACAGGACATCGCGGCCCACAACCTCAAAACCACTACGAGAATCCTGACCTGGCAAAGGTACAAAGGGATTGATGACGCCGTTCTCGCAAACGCCCCACTCGAGGCGATGACGGTTCTTCATTGGATTTCGACGCTCGAAGGAAGACTGCTCCAGGAAGTCCGGCGAGTCTGGGAGGAGATGGGCTACACGCCTTCGACAGCCAGCTAGACGTCAGTTCGAAGTTAACAACAGCATCGCCCGGGACAACGCAGCCAGGATCTGCACTCGACTTTCTTCGCGGATCTATAGTCTGCTCTTAGGAAACCGTTGGCTAGAGCTTTTCTCATCCATAACGCTGGGTCTCATGAAATTTCGTCAGCCTCACGTAGGGTCCTCAGAAGGCATTTTTGATATTTCTGCTCAATGCTATTTGTCCAATAATCCGAAAGGCCAAAGTAGCTAATCAGAGGTTCGGCTCTGACCTGCGCACATTGTTTCAGGTAAATACTGAATTCGATCTGATACTTTCGGCGCGGGTCGGCATATACGATAAACGCATCGGACTCGCTGGTGTACGATTTCACGTTTCGCTCAAGATCAATTTTGAACCCGAGGGCTAAGAGGCGATCTTCCGCCCAAGCCATGTCATCGGGACTACGAATGTCAAACCGGATTCCTTCATCGATGAGCACGGGGGACTTGTTGGCGTCGATCTTGTAGAGAATTTCAGAGCTCCTTCGCTCTCTCGCGATGCTCGCAGCTTCCTCGGCTTGCTTCTCGCGAAATCTATCGCCCCAGTGATCCCGGGCTAGGTTCATTGCCGCGCCAAACACTATGCACTGATTGTTTTCGTTACCCCATCCGATGAGGTGACGACGAAGCCCCTCTGGAACCTTAAATCCCCTCTCATAGAGTACCAATGCGCCATCCTTGCATAATGGGCAATAGGCGCGATTCGAAGAATGAAAAAGCTCGCTCGGAATCGGTTCAGCGAGCTTAATGATTTCTCGTGCGGCGATATTTAGCCAATGACGTGCGTTTAATTCGGATTCACAGTCAACATAGCCCCATAAGATCTTTTGTGCTTCCTCTGTCACTAAGGAAATGATGCTTCTGCGGGCCCGATATAGCTGATCTTCCAGGCTGCTGATTACTTCTTCGCGATTCATCATCGTAGCTAAATCAAAATACGATATCCGTTCGATTCGCGATCAATCCCTAGTATCTCGGCGATTTCTTCAGCGCGAAATCTGGGGTCCGTTAACATCCACGACGTATCTTGATTCTCCTATGTTTGTCACTCAGTGACGTGTTGTAAGAACACCGGTTAGTGCCGACCCAAAGTCGTTCGCACTTTCTGTGCCACCCATCGGACGACAAATCACACACACAAAGCTGAGAAATTCGGGCATTGACGATTTGGAGGTGATCGATCGTAGGGTGTAAATGGAGTGCGCCCCAAAAATGAGACCACGAGTTAAGCTACAGTTTTTAATAGGAGGGAGCAACTGTGGCGTTAACACGACGGAAGTTTACGCGCGAGTTCAAGCTGGCAGCGGTGAAGCTG
>Ga0134125_10000190_pt1 | contig 91359 bp, 87 predicted proteins | sample KB31751_FD_96464 | JGI IMG/M metagenome (GOLD analysis project Ga0134125, IMG submission 96464) | Terrestrial soil microbial communities with excess Nitrogen fertilizer from Kellogg Biological Station, Michigan, USA - KB3-175-1 | ecosystem: Environmental > Terrestrial > Soil > Unclassified ... | reverse complement strand
CCGATCAAAGTGGATCCGATCAAGACCCTCCGCTCGCGGACGGTAGTGCTCCCGGTGAGTGATATCGATACCGACCAGATCATCCCCGCGCGCTTCCTCACCACGACGACGCGTTCGGGCCTCGGTGCAAACCTGTTCGCCGACTGGCGCTACGCGAGCGATGGCGCGCCGAAGCCGGATTTCGTGCTGAACCGTCCCGAGGCGAAAGGGTGCCGCATCCTGGTGGCCGGCAACAACTTCGGCTGCGGCTCATCGCGCGAGCATGCGCCCTGGGCGCTGACGGACTTTGGCTTCCGCGCCGTGGTGAGCACGCAATTCGCGGACATCTTCCGCAACAACTCCCTCAAGAACGGGTTGCTGCCCGTCGTCGTGGATCAGGCCACGCACGGCTGGCTGCTGGAGCACCCGGGCACGGAAGTCACCATCGATCTCGACGACACGAGCCTCACGCTGGCAACCGGGCAATCGGTACGCTTCCCGCTCGAGCCGTTCGCGCGCTACTGCCTGATGAACGGGGTCGACGAGCTGGGATTCCTGCTTGGGCGCGAACAAGAGATTAGCGCTTACGAGCAGCGCCGGACGCTGTAATTGACACTCATGCCCCGGAGCCTCGATCGCAAAGACGGCTGCCGGGGGACGCCGTGAATCCGGTTGCGCGGGCTCGCGCCCGCTCACTGATCCCTGGAGGCTCTCTTCCGTCATCCCTGACTCCAGAAGCCCCCGGCAGCCGTCTTTGCGACCGATGCTCCGCTTTGCGCGTTTGATTCAACTTACATTCGAGACGTTCTGATGAAGGCGAAGATTGCTGTTCTGCCGGGTGACGGGATCGGGCCGGAAGTCATCGCGCAGGGATTGCGGTGCCTGCGAGCTGTTGCCGAGGTGTACGGGCACGACCTAGCGCTGACTGAATTACCGTTCGGCGGCGCGGCCATCGATTTCTGCGGCAATCCGCTGCCCGAAAGCACCCTGAAAGCCTGCCTCGAGGCAGATGCGGTTCTGCTCGGCGCCATTGGCGGCCCCAGGTGGTCGGCTCCGGAGGCGAAGGTGCGGCCGGAGCAGGGACTCCTCGGGCTGCGCAAAGCTCTGGGGGTGTATGCCAATCTGCGGCCCGTCAAGGTCCACCCCGCCCTCCTCTGCGCTTCTACCCTGAAGCCAGAGATCCTGGAGGGTGTGGATCTCGTGTTTGTACGCGAGTTGACCGGCGGGATTTACTTTGGCGAGAAGCGTCGAGACGCGCGTGCGGCCACGGACGTCTGCACCTATACGGTGGAGGAAGTCGAGCGGATAGTGCGCGTGGCAGCCCGGCTGGCCCGGCAGCGGCGGCGCAAGCTGGTGTCGATCGACAAATCGAACGTGCTCGAGACTTCCCGGCTGTGGCGTGAAGTGACCACCCGGGTCATGAAGGCTGAGTTTCAGGATGTCTCGCTCGAGCACATGCTGGTCGACTCGGCCGCGATGCACCTCATCCGGCGGCCGCGCGACTTCGACGTGCTGGTGACGGAGAACATGTTCGGCGACATCCTCACGGACGAGGCATCGATGTTGGCCGGATCGCTGGGCCTCCTGCCGTCCGCATCTCTGGGTGACGGTACCCGCGGACTCTACGAGCCGATCCATGGCTCGGCGCCCGATATCGCCGGCCAGGGAATCGCCAATCCATGCGGCACCATCCTCAGTGTCGCTCTCCTGCTCCGGCATTCCCTCGGCCTCGAGGCGGAGGCGGCAGCGCTCGAAGAAGCCGTGTCGCAGGCCATCGAGCACGGGGCGCGCACCCCGGACATCGCCGGCGACCGGCACGAGGCATCATCGACCCAACAGGTCGGAGACGCCGTGCTGAGCGGGATTCGACGCGATCCCTAGCGTCTATCGCCTGCGCATCGGCGGTCGATGCCCGGTTGATTCGGCGATGATTCGTCAGCAGGCGGCGGCGAGCGCCTCGACCCGATGCGGGCGGGCGCGGGTTGCACGCTCCAGGCCGGCGGCAAGGTCTGCCCGCAGATCTTCCAGCGATTCGATTCCGATCGAGAGGCGGATGAGGCCGTCCGCCAGGCCTGCCTTCAGTCGCGCGGCCGGGTCCATCGCGGCATGGGTCATGGTGGCCGGATGGGCGATGAGACTCTCTACTCCGCCCAGGGACTCGGCCAGCGAGAAGCAGCTCAGGTCGGAGCAGAAGGCCCGGACGGCCTCGTGTCCGCCCTCGAGCTCCAGGGTAACGATGGCGCCGTAGCCGCGCTGCTGGCGGCGGGCGATCTCGTGGCCGGGATGACTCGGCAGGCCGGGGAAGTAGACGCGCCTGACGCCGGGTTGCTCGACCAGCCATTCTGCGAGGCCGATGGCATTGCGGCCGTGATGCTCCAGACGCGCATGCAGGGTACGCAGGCCCCTGAGTGTCAGATAACTGTCGAAGGGCGCCCCCGTGATGCCCAGACAGTTGGCCCACCAGACCAGTTGCTCGTGCTGCTCCTTGGTCCGGGCAACGACCGCGCCCCCGACCACATCACTGTGGCCGTTCAGGTACTTCGTCGTCGAGTGGACGACCAGGTCCGCGCCGAGAGTGAGCGGCTGCTGCCACGCGGGCGAAAGGAACGTGTTGTCGACCACCACGAGCGCACCGGCCGCATGCCCGAGCGCAGCAAAGTGCTCGACGTCGGTGATGCGCAGCAGCGGATTGCTCGGCGTCTCGATCCAAAGGAGCGCCGCAGGCCTGGAAAGGGCAGCTTTCACCGCCGCCAAGTCGCCGAAGTCGACGAATTCCACGTCGCGCTCGCCACGCCGCCGCCAAGCGTCGAACAGCCGGTACGTGCCGCCATAGCAGTCATGGGGCGCGACGATGCGCGCGCCCGCCGGAATGAGATAACCCACCAGGGTGATCGCGGCCATCCCCGTTGCGGTCACGACAGCCCCGGCGCCCAATTCGAGCTTCGCGATCGCCTCGCCGAGGAGGTCCCGGGTGGGATTGCCTGAGCGCGTGTAGTCGTAACAGCGTTTCTCGCCGAAGCCGCGGAATGCGAAGGTCGAGGTCAGATGGATAGGCGGGACCACCGCGCCCGTCACGTCGTCGGATTCCAGACCCGCCCGCACTGTCTGTGTCACCTGATCGGCGGAGTGGCGGTGTATCAGCTTGCTCATGCTCAGTACTCCAACGCCGCGGCGATGACAGCGCGCAGCTGCTGCGATTCCTTGAGGAAGGCGTCATGCCCGTAGATCGAGGAAATCTCGTGGAAACGGCCGGTGCGCAGGCGCGCGACCATGCCGCGCACGTCGGCTACCGGGACCAGCTGGTCCTCCCGCACGGCAACCGCGGTCGTCGGCACGAAGATCCGCTCCGCATCGACGCGATGCAAATCGATGGATTCCGACAGGCAGAGAAACGACTCCGGCCGGTGGCGCGCCGCATAGTCGCTGCCGCGAGCCATGAGATAGCGCTCTACCGGGAATACGAAGCGATCCGCCTCGAGCGCCGGCGGACCCGCGAAGCGCGCTCCCAACTCTTCGCTGCTGCGGTAGGTCGACATCGCCAGCGCGCGCGCCAGCTTGAGTCCATCGGCCGCGCGGCCACTCGCGACCGTGAGCCGGACGATCTCGCGTTGCACGCTGCGCCAGGCCGTGGCGAGCGGATGCGGCCGGTCCGCGGCGCAGAGCACGATGAGCCGCCCTACCCGCTCCGGGTACCGCTCGCCGAAAGCAAGCGCCACCATCCCGCCGTATGAGCCGCCCGCGATCGCGCGCAGCGCCTTGATGCCGAGATGATTGAGGAGGCGCAGGAGCAGCTCGGCCTGGTCGTAACTCGAGACGCTGGGAAACGGCTCCGAGTCCCGCGGACCGGTGCTCTCGCCGCTGCCGCCCAGGTAATCGAAACCGAGAACCCGGTACCGATGGGTGTCGAGCGGCCGCCCGGGACCGGCGATATCCGCCCACCAGCCGGCGAGCTCACGCTCGCGATGGCGGCTCTCGGAGCCGTCCGCGTAGGGTCGCTCCTCCGCGAGGCAGACGCGCCGGCTCGCGGAAATGCCGCCGAGAGCGCAGACGACGGGAGCGCTGGCGGGCCCGACCAGGCGCCAGGCGAGGCGCACGCCACTGAGGCGGCCACCGTGGTAAAGAGCCATTTCGCCGGGGATTTCCAGCACCCCTTCGCGCACCGCCGGATCGGCGGCGGGAAGCACGGGCGCACGAATCCCTGGCGGGATCGGGACCGGCTCGGCTATGGCGTTCATCGGAAGCTCCGCTGTACTGGCTCGGCCTCACCGGCCCTCCTGCGGAGCGCCCGCCAGGAATCTGGCGGGTTGTTGCGTCCATCCCGGTCGCGCCAAAGTGGCAGCGCGGCAAGGCTACGCGAACCGCTCATCTGTCGATCCGGCCCGCGCGCCCAAGCGCTGCGCGGTCGAATCGCAGGAGTTGGCACCTTTCCAGGATGGTTAGTCCTGGCGGTTGCCCCGGCGTCTAAGGGCCTTATCCCTCAGCCGGTCTCGATGAGTGACCGGCAGTTTAGGGTGCGGGTACGCAACACGTCAAGCGATGCCCCCGAGACGCAGCTCACGTCGTTCCCCAGTGCCGCCCTCCCTTCGTGGGGCGGGTGCGGACGGCTGCCGTCCGTTCGCAATTGTGCCGGTCCCTTTTGCCTCGTCGTGCCATTCGTGCTAACGTACTAGCACGCTAATACACTATTACGATCCATGAAGACCCATCGCAGCCTCACTCCCCGCCAGGAGGCGCTCGCCGAGCGCAACCTCTACGCCGCCATCGCCAGCCTGCGCAGTGCGGAGGAAGTTCGCGCGTTCCTGCGCGACCTGTGCACGCCGGCGGAGTTGCAGGCGATGGCGGATCGCTGGGCCGTCGTGGATTACCTCGGACGGGGAATGCCTTACCGCGAGATCCACCGCCTCACCGGCGTCAGCGTCACGACCATCGGCCGCGTGGCGCGATTCCTTGCCGCGGGTAACGGCGGCTACGCGCTCGCCGCCTCCAGATTGGACAAGTCGCGTCCGCAGACGGAGGCGCCGCGTCATGGATGAGCTGCGCCTGAAGCTCGCCATCCAGAAGTCGGGCCGGCTGACGGAGCCGTCACTCGACCTGCTGGGGCGCTGCGGCCTCAAGGTCTCGCGGGGCAAGGATCAGCTGATGGCCTACGGCGAGAACATGCCGCTCGATGTGCTCTTCGTGCGCGACGACGATATTCCCGATCTCGTGCAGGAGGATGTCTGCGACCTCGGGCTGGTGGGGCTCAACGTGCTGGAGGAAAAACGCCTGGAGCTCGCCGCGCGCGGCCATCCGGCCCGTTTCCAGCAGGTGCGCACCCTCGATTTCGGCCGCTGCCGCCTGTGCCTCGCCGTACCGAACGACATGTCGTTCGATGGGCCGCGCACCCTGCACGGCAAGCGCATCGCGACGACCTACCCGTTCCTGCTCGAGAAGTACCTGCGCGAGCGCGATGTCTGCGCCGAGATCGTCACGCTCTCCGGCGCGGTGGAGATCGCGCCTCGCCTCGGGCGCGCCGATCTCATCTGCGATCTGGTCTCGACGGGATCGACGCTCCAGGCCAACCATCTGCGCGAGGTGGAGACGGTGCTCGAAAGCCACGCCGTGCTGATCCGCACGCCGCTCGACCTGCCGCCCGTGAAGGACGAGTGGGTGCAGCGGCTGCTGATGCGCATCGATGGCGTGCAGCAGGTGCGCGAGAGCAAGTACATCATGCTTCATGCCCCGCGGGCCGCGCTGCCCGAGATCCGCAAGCTGCTGCCGGGAAGCGAGTCACCGACCATCATTCCGCTCGAGGGCTTTCCCGACAGGGTCGCGATCCATGCCGTCTGCCGCGAGAACGTGTTCTGGGAGACGCTGGAGAGCCTGAAGAAAGCCGGCGCCAGCGCCCTCCTCGTGTTGCCGGTCGAGAAGATGCTGGCCTGAGCCATGCGTATCCTCGACTGGGAATCGCTCTCTGCCGGCGAGCGCCGCGCGGCGCTCGCCCGCCCCACACAATCGGCGCGCGATGACGTCGCTGCGCTCGCGCGCGAAGTGATCGCCAACGTGCGCGCGGGCGGCGACGAGGCCCTGCGTGCCTACAGCCGGCGCTTCGACGGCGCGGAGCTGCAGAGTCTCACCGCGAGCCCGGAGGAGTTCGCGCAAGCGGAGCGGACGCTGACGTCGGAGCAGCACGCCGCGCTGGAGCGTGCGATAGACAACATCGAGCGGTTCCATCGCGCGCAGCAGCCGGACAGCCTGACGCTGGAGACGATGCCGGGCGTGCGTTGCGAGCGGATCATCCGTCCGATCTCTGCCGTCGGTCTCTATGTGCCTGCCGGCTCAGCACCCCTCCCGTCCGCCGTGATGATGCTGGCCGTGCCCGCGCGCATCGCCGGTTGCCCTCGGCGGGTGCTCTGCACACCGCCGCGCCGCGATGGACGGGCGAGTCCCGCCGTGCTCGTCGCAGCCCGGCTCTGCGGCATCGAGTCCGTGTACAAGGTGGGCGGGGCACAGGCCATCGCCGCGATGGCGTACGGCACTGAAACGATCCCCAAGGTCGACAAGATCTTCGGACCCGGCAACGCCTGGGTCACTTCCGCCAAGCAGGCGGTGGCCTCCGACCCGGCAGGCGCGGCATGCGACATGCCCGCGGGTCCCTCGGAGGTGCTCGTGATCGCCGATGACAGTGCGCGCGCCGAATTCGTCGCCGCGGACCTGCTGGCACAGGCGGAGCATGACACGCAGGCACAGGCGATTCTGGTGACGCCAAGCCGCACGCTCGCGGAGGCGGTCGCCGCCGAGGTTGCCAGCCAGACGCGCACGCTCTCGCGCCGGGCGATCCTGGAGCAGTCGCTCGCGAGCAGCCGCTGCCTCGTCGTCAGGGATCTCGAGAGCGCCGTCGAGGTTGCCAACGAGTACGCCGCGGAGCATCTGATCCTCGAGGTGCGCGAGCCCCGCCGCTGGCTCGAGAAGGTGGTGAGCGCGGGCTCGGTATTCCTCGGCGCCTGGTCCCCGGAGCCCATGGGCGATTACTGCTCGGGCACCAACCATGTGTTGCCGACCTACGGCTATGCGCGCGCCTACAGCGGTCTGTCGGTGCTCGATTTCGTCAAGCGCATCACCGTGCAGGAGCTCTCACCCGCGGGTCTGCGCGCGCTGGGCCCGGTCGCCGTCGCGTTGGCGCGGTTGGAAGGGCTCGATGCGCACGCCGGCGCCGTGACACGCCGGCTCACCGCGCTCGCGGCCGATGACGCTCCCGCAGGCAGTGATGCCGCGGCGCCTCGCGCGGGGGGCATGCGGTGAGCTGGGTTCACGAGATCGCACGACCTGACATCGTGGCGCTGAAGCCTTACGAGCATGCGTCCTGGGAGCCGAGCCTCGAGCGCCTGCACGCCAACGAGCTGCCGTGGCGCCCCGCGGACGACGACTCGCGCGCGGGACTCAACCGCTACCCGGAACCGCAGCCGCGTGCGCTCGTCGAGGGCCTCGCCAAGCTCTACTCGGTCGCGCCGGCCTCGGTCCTGGTAGGACGCGGGAGCGATGAGGCGATCGATCTCCTGACGCGAGCCTTCTGCCGCGCCGGCCATGACGCGGTGCTCGTGTGTCCGCCCACCTTCGGCATGTATTCCGTCAGCGCGCGTATCCAGGGCGCCGAGGTCCTGCAGGCGCCCCTGGTCGCGGCGGACGGCTTCGCGCTGGATGACCAAGTGCTGATCGAGCGCTGCACCGCGGCCGTCAAGCTGGTCTTTCTCTGCTCTCCCAACAATCCAACCGGCAACCTGTTTGACGAGGGGGCAATCCTGCGAATCGCGCGGGAGCTGGCCGGACGTGCCCTGGTGGTCGTCGATGAGGCGTACATCGAGTTCGCCGCGCGCAGGAGCCTCGCACGAATGGTAGCGGAGGTGCCGAACCTCGCCATCCTGCGCACCCTGTCCAAGGCTTACGGTCTGGCGGGGGCCCGCTGTGGCGCGCTCATCGCCGACCCGGAGATCATCACGCTGTTGCGCAAGATCATTCCGCCGTACGCCATCCCGCAGCTGACCCTGGAGGCGGTGCTCGAGCGCCTGACACCGGCAGCCCGCGCCGAATCGCGCGCACGTGTCGAGGCACTGCTCGCCGAGCGCGAGCGCCTGTTGCGCGCGCTCCCGCGGCTCAAAGGCATCGGCAGAGTCTGGCCGAGCGAAGCCAACTTCGTGCTCGCGGAATTCGACGACGCCGGCGCAGCTCTGGAGCGCGCCCGCCAGGCACGCCTCCTGGTACGCGATGCCCGTAAATACCCAGGACTCGGGCGCGCCCTGCGCATCACCGTGGGCACCCCGGAGCAGAACGGACGCTTGCTGGAGGCCTGGGGATGACAGAATCGCCCGCAGCGAGCTCGAGCGCGGCGAAGCCGCGGCCCGGTACGGGCGAGGCGCAGGGCGAGCCGGGTAATCGGCCCGCCGCAACGCTCTTCATCGATCGCGACGGCACTCTGGTCGAGGAGCCGCCGGACGAGCAGGTCGACTCGCTGGAAAAAGTGCGCTTCATGCCGGGAGTGTTCGCCGCTCTCGCGGAGCTCACGCGCCACGGCTATCGCCTGGTGATGGTCACCAATCAGGACGGGCTCGGGACCGCCTCCTTCCCGCAGCCGGCGTTCGAGCGGCCCCAACGGTTCATTCTCGAGACGCTCCGCTCTCAGGGAATCGAGTTCGATGCGGTGTTCGTCTGCCCGCATCTCAAAAGCGACGGCTGCGGCTGCCGCAAGCCCAGCACCGGCCTGGTGGCGGACTACGTCCGCACGAGCAACGTCGATCTCGCTTCCAGCGCAGTCATAGGCGATCGCGAGACAGACCTGCAGTTCGCAGCCAACCTAGGCATACGCGGCGTCCGGGTACGACAGAACGGAACGCCCGAGGAGAGTTGGGCCGCAGCCGTTCACACCCTCACGGCACGGCGTGCCCAGGTCGGCAGGCGGACGCGGGAAACGCAGATCGACGTGCGCGTCAACCTGGACGACCCTGCTCCGATCCGGATCGCCACGGGCATCGGGTTCTTCGATCACATGCTGGAGCAACTCGCCAAGCACGGCGGCTTTGCGCTCGATCTCACGTGCAAGGGCGACCTCGAGATCGACGAGCATCACACCGTGGAAGACTGCGGGCTCGCGCTCGGAGAGGCTCTGCGGCGGGCGCTCGGCTCGAAGGTGGGCATCGCCCGCTACGGTTTCCTGTTGCCGATGGACGAGGCGCAGGTGCAGGTCGCCATCGACCTTTCGGGCCGCGCCTTCGCGCAGTTCTCCGGCCGCTTCAACCGGGAGGCCGTGGGTGGCCTGCCCACCGAGCTGGTGCCGCACTTCTTCCGCTCGCTCGCGGAGTCCCTCGGCGCCGCGGTTCACGTGAGCGTCACGGGTGAGAACAGCCACCATATGGTCGAGGCCTGCTTCAAGGGTGTCGGCCGGGCGCTGCGCCAGGCGCTGCGGCGCGAGAGCCGCGAGCTGCCGAGCACGAAGGGAGTGTTGTGACCGAAGCCGTGATCATCGACAGCGGCGGCGCCAATCTCGCCTCGCTGCAATTCGCGCTCGAGCGGCTGGGCACCCAGGCCGTCGTGAGCTCCGATGCACGCGAGATAGCAGCCGCCTCCCGCGTCCTGCTGCCCGGCGTGGGATCGGCGGCAGATGCGATGCAGAGGCTGCAGCGCTCCGGCCTCGCGGAGTTGCTGCCGACCCTGCGCCAGCCGGTGCTCGGCATCTGCCTCGGGATGCAGCTGCTGTTCGAGCGCTCGGCGGAGGGGATGACGGAGTGCCTCGGTGTTATTCCGGGCACCGCGCGGCTGCTGCAGGCGGCGCCCGGCCGGCCGGTGCCGCACATGGGATGGAATCAGCTGAGCCCCTCGCGGCAGGATCCGCTGCTCGCGGGGATCGAGCCGGGCGAGTACTTCTATTTCGTGCACAGTTATGCGGTGCCTGCGTCGGAGGTGACGCTGGCTCACGTGGACTACGGCGAAGCGGTCTCGGCGGTGGTGAGGCGCGGCAACTTCTGGGGGACGCAGTTTCACCCGGAGCGCTCCGCATCCGCGGGGGCGCGGCTCCTCGGCAACTTTCTCGGACTGACTTGAGCCTGCGGAGATCATCCTGCCGATGTTGTTGATTCCTGCAATCGATTTGCGCGGCGGACGCTGTGTCCGTCTGTACCAGGGGGATTTCGGGGCGGAGACCCGGTACGAATATTCGCCGCGGGCACTCCTGGAGAAGTATCGGGCGCTGGGGGCGTCGTGGGTGCACGTAGTGGACCTGGACGGCGCGCGGGATGGCGTGTTGGCCAACCGCGAAGTCATCGTCGATCTCGCGGCGCAACGCGGTGCGAAGCTGCAGGTAGGCGGCGGCATCAGATCGCCTGAGGTCATCGAGGACCTGATCTCGAGCGGGGTCGAGCGGGTGATCGTCGGCAGCGCGGCGGTGGAGCGGCCGGACGATGTCATCGACTGGGCCAGCCGTTTCGGGGCGGATCGCATCTGCCTGGCGCTCGATGTCCGCCATGACGCCCACGGGCAGCCTCAGGTGCGGACCCGCGGCTGGAAATCGGGAGCCGCGATCTCGCTCTGGGAAGCGCTCGCGCTCTACCCGGCGGCGGCGGTGAGACATGTCCTCTGTACCGACATCGAGCGCGACGGCGCGCTCACCGGACCCAACCTCGGCCTCTATCGCGAGGCCATCGAACGGTTCCCTCGCATCGCCTGGCAGGCCTCGGGCGGAGTACGCGACGCCGCCGATCTCGAGGCGCTCGCCCATATCGGTGCCGCGGCAGCGGTGAGCGGCAAGGCCCTGCTCGAAGAACGCATCAGACCCGAGGAGCTGCGACCATTCTTGCCCGACGTGTCATTCCCTGCCTCGACGTCCGCGACGGCCAGGTCGTAAAGGGTGTCCGCTTCCGCGACCACCGGGTCGTGGGCGACATCATGGAGCTTGCGGCGCGCTACCGCGACGAGGGCGCGGACGAGCTCGTCTTCTATGACATCACGGCGAGCCCGGAGGGGCGCTCGGTGGACCGCGGCTGGGTGCACAGGGTGGCGCGGGTGTTGGACATTCCCTTCTGTGTGGCGGGAGGGATCCGCTCCGTGGCCGATGCCGAGGAGGTCCTCAACGCCGGCGCGGAGAAGGTGTCGATCAACTCCCCGGCTCTGTCCGATCCCAGCCTCATCGGCGCCCTCAGCGCCCGCTTCGGCTCCCAATGCGTGGTCGTCGGCATCGACAGCCAGCTCACGAGCGCAGGCTTGCGCGCCTACCAGTTCACCGGCGACCCCGGACGCACCCGCGAATCGGGCCGCGACGTGCTCACCTGGGTGCGCGAGGTTCAGGACCGCGGCGCGGGCGAGATCGTGCTCAACTGCATGGGCAGCGACGGAGTCCGCCGCGGATATGACATCGCGCAATTGCGCGCGGTCCGCGAGATCTGCCACGTGCCGCTCGTCGCCTCCGGCGGCGCCGGGGCGCCCGAGCATTTCACCGCGGTATTTCGCGAAGCCGGCGTCGATGCCGCACTCGCCGCGAGTGTCTTCCATACGGGCGCCATCGGCATCCCGGACCTGAAGCGGACCCTGCGCGCCGCCGGAATCGAAGTACGCATATGAGTCACGCGACCGCCCCCGGAGCCCCAGTCTCTCTCGCCGACGTCGCCACACTGGATTTCGACAAAAGCGACGGCCTCCTGCCCGCCGTCGTACAACATGCGGAAAGCGGCGCCGTGCTCATGCTGGGCTACATGAATCGCGAGGCGCTGCGCGAGACGCTCACCAGGCGGCGAGTCGTCTTCTACAGCCGCAGCCGCCAATGCCTCTGGGAAAAGGGCGAGACATCAGGTCACACACTGGCGCTCATCGGCGTGCGCACCGACTGTGACCGCGACACCCTGTTGGTTACTGCGCTCCCCAAAGGACCCGTGTGTCACCTCGGGACCGCCACCTGTTTCGGCGATGAGGCAGCCGCAGGCGCCGGGCCGCTGGCGTTTCTAGGCACGCTCGAAGCGGTGATCGGGCAGCGCATGGCCGATCGCCCCGAGGGCAGCTACACGGCACGCCTGTATGCCGAGGGCCCGAAGCGCATCGCGCAGAAGGTCGGCGAGGAAGGCCTGGAAGTCGCGCTCGCCGCTGTGGCCGAGACCGACGACAAGCTCGTTGCCGAGTCAGCCGACCTCCTCTATCACCTGTTGCTGCTCCTCAGGAGCCGCGGCCTGCGGCTCGAGCACGTGGTCGCGGAGCTCGAGTCCCGGCACGCCGGCCGCAAACGCGCCACCGCAAGCGACGGCTGAGCCCGCCGCGCGGCGCTTCCAACACCGTCCACCCGTAAGGTCCGCGCCAACGGTACGTTCGTACCAGGCTCCCGCCCGAGCTCTGTCGCGAATCGGGAACAATTCTGGCGAGGCGACTCACCCGTACAACTTCCGCAAAGTTGGCAATCGTGCCGACAGCGGACAGGAAGCCAGCGCCATGAGATACGGATTCACCCTCGGGTTTCTGCTCCTCCTCGCCTGCAGCCCACTGCATGCGCAGGCGCCGCGACCCGCCGATACCACTACCGCCATCGAGGCCATGGGTGGCAACAGCGTCGCCCAGCTGCGCTATCTCGCCCCTTCTCCCTGGGCGGCGACCGGCCGCGGCCGCAGCGATCTCGATTACGGATTCCTGCTCTCGGAAGACCGCGACATCATCCTGTCCACGGCGTTGATGTTCCACACGGACCTCGACCTGGTTCCAGGCCTCACGATAGAAGTTGGTCCGCAGGGTTATCTGGCGCTGCTCTCGGCGGCGAAGAAGACGGACGTCTTTGCCGTCGCCTTCGGCGCGGACGCACGTTACCTTCTTCCGTTCCTGAGCCCGCGTCTGGGAATCGCAGCCTTCGGCAGCGCGTACTACTCGCCAGGCGTGCTGACGTTCGGGTCCGCGCACAATCTCTATGATTTCACCGCGGGCGCGGAAGTGCGACTGACGACGCGACTCGCGGGACAGGCGGGTTACCGGTGGCTCAAGTTCACGACCGTCGGCGAGCCCGACGTCCGTGTCCAGAACGAGTTGTTTGTCGGGTTGCGGTGGCGGCTCGACTGAAGACGTGCGGACCGCCGCGTTCACGGCGCATCTTGGCCGGCGGCGCCGCGGCGGGAACGGTCCTGGCTGGTGGAGTTGCGGAGCCGGACGGCGATTTCCGGCCAGGAGATGCGAGTATGCAACACCCGATGCGCTTCCTCGGACTGTGCCTGTGCGTCATCGGCGCCGGCATGGGCGCTGCCTACGCACAGAATCAGGACCAGGGCACGTGGTCGAGCCGCTGGGGCGCGCGCGATCCGGCCACCGCGGCGGATACGGGCCTCTATGTCGGCGCGGGTTACGTCAGAGCGCAGGTCAACAACGTCTTCGGCACCACCGGCTACGGCTTCAAGATCGACGACAACGCCTGGAAGGCCATCCTCGGATTCCGGCCGATTCCCCCCTTCGCGATCGAAGCCAACTACGTCGATCTGGGCCATCAGAGCCACGGGCTTCTCGGCGGCTTCAATCCCTCCGGCCACGCGGACGCCCGCGCATTCGACATCTTCGGCGTCGGCCTGCTGCCGCTCGGACCGGTGGACATCTATGGCAAAGCGGGCGGCGCCCGTTGGACGTTGAGCGGCAACCTGCAGGGACCCAACAGCACCTTGTTTTCGCTCGACCGCAACGGCACCAGCTTCGTGTGGGGCGCCGGCATTCAGGCCCACTGGGGACCCGTGGGTGCCCGCCTCGAATACGAGCATTTCCAGATGCCCTACACTGACGGTGCGCGCCTCTTCTCCGCCGACGTGACCTTCACGTTCTGACCTCGCGGCCGGCCTGCAGCGCGGGCCTCTTTCCTCACAGCTGCTGCCACGGCAAGCGTGGCCGTGCTCGCGGGGCCATGCGGCCCGTGCGTGCGGTCATACCGCCTGACGGCGCAGCCGGCGCCCAGGAACGAATCTTGGTTGCCCTGCTCCAGGTGCCGTTCCCAAGAGTTTTCCGCTCGCTCATGCGCAGTCTCGCCCTGCTCGCCGCCGTCACGGTCATGGGCCTCAGCGCCTGTGTCAACCTGCCGACGGTCAATGAGCAGCAGCTGCTGCAGGAGGCCTCGGGCTCGCAGCCGATCCGGGTCTACGGCACTCGCGGCCCGCTGTCCGCCCGGCAGGCCAGGAAAGTGCTCGCACGGGTCAATGCCAAGGCGATCGACGCCGACGCTCTCGATCGCCAGCTGGCGATCGAGCAGATCGTCTCCGAGAGCCCGCTGTACACGGGTAATAGCGTCCGGGTTCTGCAGGACGGCGCGCAAACCTTTCCCGCGATGTTCGCCGCCATGGAGGCAGCACGGCGGTTTCTCTACCTCGAGTACTACACCCTGCAGGACGTGCAGAGCGGCGGGCACAAGCTCAGCGACGTGCTTGCGGCCAAAGCCCGGGCCGGAGTCCACATTCGGGTGATCTACGATGCGGTCGGCTCGCTGGGTACGCCGGCGACATTCTTCACCGATCTGCAGGAAGCCGGCGTGGTATTCGTGCAGTACAACCCGATCAACCCGTTGAAGGGTCCTTTCGCGCTCAATCAGCGCGACCACCGCAAAATCCTGATCGCCGACGATAAAGTAGCCGTAGTCGGCGGCGTGAATCTCGCGACGACATACGAAAGCGCGCCACCGATTGCGCATGCGCTCGGCGGCAACAAGCAGCCGCCGGCGAAGGCCGCCCATCCGGTGTGGCATGACGTCGATCTGGAGATTCGCGGGCCGGTCGTGCCCCAGCTGTCGCGGCTCTTTCGCCAGCACTGGCGCGAGCAGAAGGGTCCGCCGCTGCCGATGGAAGCACCCGCGAAGCAGGTCCCGCAGGGGCGGGACATCGTGCGCGTGATCGGCAGCAGCCCGACGAGGCTCGCCACGCGCTACTACGTCTCAGTGCTCAGCGCCATGCACTCGGCACAGAGCACCATCTGGATGACGGCCGCCTACTTCGTTCCGACGCGCCAGGAGCTGCATGCGCTGCGGGCGGCGGCCCACCGCGGTGTCGACGTCCGCATATTGCTGCCCTCGCACAGCGATGTCGGCGCCACTCTTGCGGTGCAACGCTCATATTATCCGGAGCTGCTGGCAGCGGGAATCAAGGTCTACGAGCGCAGCGACGGCATAGTGCATTCGAAGAGCATGGTGGTCGACGGCATCTGGTCCCTGGTCGGCTCATCCAACTTCGACCAGAGGAGCATCCTGTTCAACGACGAGGTCGATGTCGTGGTGCTCGGCAAGACACCAGCCGAGGAGCTGCGAAAGACCATGCTGGCCGACATAGGCCACGGCAGGCGGATCGACTGGCAGACGGTGCGCCAGGAGGGCACGCTGCAGCGGATGAAGGGCTGGTTCTGGAGGTTCTGGCAGCGGCTTTTGTGAGCCCCTCACCGACAGGGTCAATTACCCTGCGGGGAAAGACTCACCGCCTTCTCTTCCGCCGCGTAGGCCTCGTCGTTGCGGCCCTGGGCGCGAAGCGATGCCGCGATCAGCTCCCAGGCGGCCGACTGCGCGTGCGGGTCACCGCTCGCGAGATAGAGTGCCTTGCGACCCATCCCATAGGCCTGCGCCGGAGCGCCAGCCAGGATGTTCTCCCGGCCGAGCTCGATCCATACCAGCGGGTTGTGCGGCTCGATGCTCAGTGCCCGCTCGAGCGTCTCGGCCGCCAGACCAAAATTCCGGCTCTGCTCCTGCGCGTGAGCCGCGTCCACGAGTGAGCCGGCCGCGGCGCCGAGCGCAAACGCGTGCGGCGCCTGTTGCTCAGGCGGCGCGGGCGCAGGCGCTCCCTGCAGAGGCGCGGGCTGCGGCGCGGGCCCCGCCGGCGGCGCGGCCTGCTGCCGGGGTTGGGGATAGCCGCCGGTATTTCCTCCAGTTTCCGGCTGCGGCGGATTCAGCAACGCGCAACCTGCAAGCACTCCACCGAGCACGAGCGCACCGAACATCAACTTCATCTGAACTCTCCGCGCCGGAAGCCTGGCCGTTCAGGGCGAGGAGGAGGCGCTCTGTTATTCGCTTTCACCGTTGTAGACAAATGCCGGGAAGCACGCATTCTCGAGCATCGGCCGGGGGACGCGCCATTGCCCAGTCGCGTCGCTCCACAGATGTTTGCGATGCGTGGAACTACGGACGCGAAGTCAAGCGTGGAAATTCCCGCAAGACGTTTGGCGTCTGCCTTGATTCCATAACATTCATCAAGCACGATGTTGCCATGGTGCTGACCTACCGGTACAGGATCAAGGATGCGACCGCCGGTCGGCATCTTCTGCGACAGGCGCGGGCGGTGAACCGCGTCTGGAACTACTGCGGCGAGATCCAGGAAGCCGCCCGCCGGCACAACAAGCGCTGGCCCTCGGGCTTCGATCTGATCAGGCTCACCGTCGGTAGCAGCAAGCTCCTGGGCCTGCATTCGGATACGGTGCAGGCGGTCTGCAAGCAGTTTGCCCTTTCGCGAGATATACACTGCAAGCGGCCACGATGGCGCGGCAGAAGGTCTTTGGCTTGGATCCCCTTCCAGGCGGCACGTGCGATCTGCATAGACAGGGACGGTGCAATCTTCGTTGGGCGTCGTTACCGGCTCTGGCTCAGCCGTCCTATCGAGGGGGAAACTCGCTGCGGCAGCTTCGCCCAAGATGCCCGTGGCCGCTGGTACCTCAATCTGCAGGTTACGGTCCCAGAAGACGGGGCGCATGGGATCGGCGAGGTTGGCATCGACCTCGGCCTCAAGGCTTTGGCGGCGTTCTCCACAGGGGAGAAGATCGAGGCGCCGCGTCTCTACCGCAAATACGAGCGGGCGCTTGCCATTGCACAGCGTGCGGGGCGAAAACCCCGCGTGCGGGCGATCCACGCCAAGATCGCGAGCTGTCGCAAGCATTTCCTGCACGGGCTCTCCATACGACTCGTGCGGGAGAACCGGCGCATCTGCGTCGGCAATGTCAACTCTTGTGCACTGGCCAGAACCAGCCTGGCTAAGTCCGTGCTCGATGCGGGCTGGTCGCAGCTTCGATCCCAGCTCCGCTACAAAGCCATGAGGCACGGAGCCGAATACATCGAAGTTGACGAGCGATTGACCACGCAGGTCTGTTCCGCGTGCGGTGCGTGCGGCGGCCCAAAAGGTCGAGAGGACCTCGTAGTAAGAGAGTGGATCTGTGGCGGATGTGGTGCTCGGCATGACCGGGACATCAACTCGGCTATCAATATCCTCGTCTCGGGCCGGAACGTCGGCCTCTAGGGGACGGAAATCCCTTCCTTCAGGGAGGGGAAGACGTTAAGACTTCAAACCACCTCAATGCAGCACCCGGTGCAGCCACTGCCCGGCCCGATCCAACAGTGTCCCCGCCGTGGTCCCGGCCCCGCACCCGGGCATCGGCGGCACCTGCGTTCCCGCCGGCAGGGCCACCTGCACCGGCACCGCGCCGGCGCAGCCGGGCTGGGCGCCCATGCCGGTCATGTAGTCGATCCAGGCCTCCGTCACGCCCTCCGGCGCGGGCATCTCCAGCGCGGGCGTGCCGAGCGACGCCATCAGATGCGCCCACACCGGCAGCGCGCCTTCCGAGCCCGTGAGACCCGTGGGCTGATAATGGTCGTATCCGACCCACACCACGGCGAGCTCGTTGCCGGAGAACCCCGCGAACCAACTGTCCCGGTCCTGCGAGGAGGTGCCCGACTTGCCGGCCGTCACCAGACCCGGCGGCAGGATGCGCAGGGCCGGCAGCCCCGTGCCGTGAGTCATCACCTGCTCCATCATGCTCGTCACTTCATAAACGTCAGCTGAAGGGGCGACCTGGCTCACCTGCACCGGAAAGGCCTTCAGCGGCTTACCGTCGGCGCTGACGACCGCGCGTACGGCGCGTAACGGCGTGCGAAAGCCGCCATCCGCGAGGCCGCTGTAGAGCTGAGCGACCTCGAGCGGCGAGATGTCGATGGCGCCCAGGAGCATGGCCGGCACTTGGTCCGGCGCCCGTTGCAGCCCGAACCGCTGCAATGTGTCGGATATCTTGTCGAGCCCGATATCCATGCCGACGCCCACGGTTGCGTCATTCAGCGACTCAGCAAGCGCGCGCACCACCGGCACCGGCCCGTAGTTGCGCCGCGTGAAATTCTCCGGCCGCCAATAGCGCCCATTTGCGAGCTTGATGTTCACCGGCTGGTCCTGGATGACGGTGGCGGCGTTGTAGCGTCCTGTCTCGAGGGCCGTCAGATAGACGAAAGGCTTGACCAGAGACCCGATGGAGCGGTTTGCATCCAGCGCACGATTGAAGCCGTCAAAATCGACGTCACGCGCGCCCACGATAGCAAGTACATCACCGCTCTGCGGCGAGGTGACGACGACCGCTCCTTCCAACTTTGCGTCGCGGCGGTGATGCCGCTTGTCGAGTGCCCGCAGCTGCGTATCGAGCGACTGCTCCGCCAGCTCCTGTGCCCGCGGCTGCAGGCTGGTGTAGATCCGCAGGCCGGCCTCCGTCAGCTCCTTTTCCGGATAGTCGCGCTGCAGCGTCCGACGCACGAGGTCGAGGTACGCCGGATAGTAGGCGCCGGAAGCTCCGGCCGTGACGCCAAGGGGCTGGTGCGCCGCGGTCAGCGCCTGATCCGGCTTGAGCACACCCTGCTGCGCCAGGATCTGCAGCACCAGGTTGCGCCGGGCCAGCGTCCGCTGCGGATGCCGGCGCGGATCGTAGTAGGTAGGCCCGCGCACGATCGCCACCAGCGCCGCGATCTGCGGCAGGTCGAGCTCGGAGAGCGGCTTGCCGAAATAAAACTCGCTCGCGAGCCCGAAGCCGTGAATCGAGCGGTTGCCGTCCTGGCCGAGGAAGATCTCATTGATGTAGGCATTCATGAGATCCGCCTTGCTGAAGTGCGAGGCGAGCGACATCGCCATGATGGCCTCGCGCAACTTGCGTCCGAGGGTCTGGCGGTTGGAAAGGAAGTAGCTCTTCACGAGCTGCTGAGTCAGCGTGCTGCCGCCCTCCTCGATACGGTGCGAGCGCAGATCGACCCAGAGGGCCCGCAGCATCGCCAGAGGGTCGACTCCGCGGTTGGTGTCGAAGCTGCGGTCCTCCACCGCCTTCAAGGCAGCCGGGAGGAGCGGCGGCACCTCCTGCGGAGTCACGACGATGCGATCGACCCCGTCGACCGGAAAGAGGCTGCCGATGAGGAGCGGATCGAGCCGCGTCACCGGCACCTCCCGGCCCGCGCTGTCGCGCAGGTCCTGGATGCCGGTGGGACCGAAGGTGACGGACAGAACCGTCGCCGGCCGGCTGCCGTCGGCGAACTGCACGGCGCGCAAGGCGACGTCCATGCGATTGCCCAGCACCCGGTAAGTGCCGGGCTGCTGGAGGTCCGCCACGCGGTGGTAGGAAAGACGCAGCAATTCGTGCTCGAGCTGCGGCTGCGAGAGGTCGAGCCCGGCGTAGAGATCCATCGGAGCCGCATATACGTGAGCGGGCAGCGTCCAGCGCAGTCCTTCGAACCGGCTCGTGACGAGCCGGTCCAGGTAGATCACGTAGCCGGCGCAGACCAGCCCTCCCAGCAGCAGTACGCCGAACAGTGCGCCGCCGATCCTGGAACGGCGCCCCGGGCGCTGCGCCTTTTTCGGGGTCTTACCCCGCGCCGAGCGCTTCAGAGGACCAGCTCCTCCGCGGGTTCGCGCAGGTTGTAGTGCGAGCTCATGCAGTGCCCGTAGGCGCCTGCATTGGCAATGAGGATGATGTCGCCCTCCCGCGTGGGCGGCAGCAGGCGGTCATGGCCGAGGACATCGGCGCTCTCGCAGATGGGACCCACGATGTTCACGAGCTCGGTGGCCGGCTCCGTCAGGCGCGTGAGGTTGGCGATCTCATGGTATGCACCGTAGAGTGCCGGCCGGATCAGGGAGTTCATCCCGGTCGCGATGCCGACGTAGCGGACATCCTCCTTGGTCTTCAACTGGGTCACCTTCGCGAGCAGCACGCCGGCGGCAGCGACGAGATGCCGGCCCGGCTCCAGCCACAATTCCAGGCCCGGATGCTCGGCGCGCACGGCGGCGAGCAGCGTATCGAGCTTCACAAGATCGATACCCGGCTGCTCGCTGCGCTCCGGCACTCCGAAGCCACCGCCGATGTCGATCGCCCGCACCGTCTCGAAGCGCTGTGCGAGGCCGGCCAGCTGACGCGCCGTACGCTGCCAGGTGGTGACATCGAAGATGCCGCTGCCCACATGGGCGTGAAGACCCACGACGCGCGCGCCTGCCTCGCGCACCGTCTGCGTCAGCCGCTCGAGATCGGCGACAGGCACTCCAAACTTGGCGTGAGCGCCCGCTGTGCGCACATGATGGTGATGCCCCGCGCCGACGCCCGTATCGACACGGACGAAGATCTCACGGTCGCGGAAGAGTTTCCCCCATTCCGTCAGCGCGTAAACGTTGTCGACGGTGACCTGCACGCCGCGCTCGAGCGCCCAGGCGTACTCCTCGCGCGAAGCGAAGTTAGGTGTGTAGAGCACACGCACCGGGTCGAGGTCGGGAAACAGTCCCAGGACCCGCTCCGCCTCGGGGCGCGCCACGCATTCGAACTCGATCCCCTCTTCCCGCACCGCCGCGAGCAGTGCCGGGTGCGGATTGGCCTTCATGGCATAGTGCACCCGCGAGACCGATCCCATGGCGCGAAGGGATCGCGCCGCTGCGCGGACGGTGCCGAGATCGTAGACATACGCCGCATCCCGGTCGCCGAGCGCCGTCAGGACCTGCGCGCGCTTCTCCCGCCACCACGGCATCGCCCGCGGCGCATCGTCCTGGGGCTTGGCGAAGAGCTCCTGCCAGGTGGGCCCGTGCACCCGATCGCCAGGCACCGGCCGGATGAGGAGCTCATGGAGCTGGTCGACCAGGCGGTCTCCCTGGCGCTCGTCGACCACGAACGTGAAGTTGAGATCGTTGGCCGCCTGGCTCACCAGATAGATCTTCTGCTCCTCGAAGAACTCGAAAGCACTGCCCAGCTGGTGCAGGATTGCGCGGATGTTGCGTCCAACCAGGCTCACCGACGCGCAGGGGCCTATCACCTGCACGCGGCAGAGGCGCGAAAGGTCGCTCACCAGATTCTCGAGCAGGCCCTCATCGAGCGTGTTGGCCGCCGGATCCAGGGAGACGGTGACGGTGGTCTCCGAGGTCGAGACCAGATCCACCGACATGCCGTGGCCCTTGAAGACCTGGAAGGCATCGGCGAGGAATCCCACCTGGTGCCACATGCCGGGACTCTCGAGCGAGATCAGGGTGATGCCCTTCTTGGTGCAGACCGCCTTCACCTGCGCGTTGGCGTCGCCGCCGTCGGCGCTGAGCACGGTGCCTTCGAGGTCAGGCGCCTGCGTCGCATAGACATGGAGCGGAATCCGATACTGGCGCGCCGGCAGGATGCAGCGCGGGTGCAGGACTTTGGCACCGCTGGTGGCGATCTCCTGCGCCTCATCGTAGTGCAGCGAGCGCAGTAGGCGGGCAGTGGGCGTGGAGCGCGGGTTGGCGCTGAACATGCCGGGCACGTCCGTCCAGATCTCGAGCCGCCGCGCGCGCAGCTTCGCGGCGAGGTACGCCGCCGAGGTATCGGAGCCGCCGCGGCCGAGAAGCACTGTGTTGCCTTCGGCGTCGCGCGCGATGAAACCCTGGGTGACCACGATGGGCGCGAGACCCGTGAGGCGCTCCTCCAGCGCCGCGTCGGGAGCGAAGCTGCACGTGGCGTTGAGTATGCCGGCCTTGGCGGAGGCGCCCCGTTCCTCGGCGAGCAGCATGGTGCGCGCATCGGCCCAGTCGACCTCCAATCCCTGGGTCCGCAGGAACCGCGCTCCGAGGTCGGTCGCGAGCAGCTCACCGCTCGACATGACACGGGCGCGGGTGCGATCGCTCACCTCGTCGATGAGCGCGATGCCCGCTGCGATCTGACGCAGTTCGCCGAGCTGGCGCTCGCAGTCCGGCCCGAGCGGGATGCCAAGCTCGTCGGCAAGCCGCTGATGCCGGTCCTGAATGATCCTGAGCTCCTCCTCCTGCGCCTCTCCGCGGGCGGCCGCGAGCAGCTTCTCCAATCGGTCGGTGATCCCGGTCACCGCGGAGTGCACGATGAGTATCCTTGCGCCCTGCGCGCGGCGTGCGGCGGCAACTTTGGCGATGTTGCGCCAATTGGCGAGCGAGGAGACGCTGGTTCCCCCGAATTTGAGGACGATCCAGTCGGACGCAGTGCGAGTCACGAGAGTATTCCGCAGGCAGCGGCGGCAGGGGCGGTCGCCGGATCAGGCCCCTAGCGAGGCCAATGGTCGAGCAGTCCCCCAAGGCGGGGCCGCGGCGCTGGCACGCCCGGCCGCCCTGCTCGCATGCAGTGCTGTTACAGCTCTTCGTCGAAGTCTTTGAGGTCCTTCTCGAGCTTCTTGTCCGCCAGGACTTCTTCCAGCCGGCTCCACGCGGCCTTGCCACGCTTCACCTGGTTGCGGGCGCGTTTGTCCACCCTGTCGAGCAGCCGGTCATAGTCGGTGCTGTCCTCGGTGGCGCCGCCCAAGAATTCCTCGTCGAGATCGAAGCTCTCGTTGTCTCGTTCCGACATCTAGCGGTGCAAATCCTGAGTTAAATCAATAGCTAAGTGCATCACGGGCACGGAGCAAGGCAGCGAACTATAGCGGATTCGCGCGCCAGAGCAATATGTCTGCCGGGGTATGCCTTCCGGGGCCCGCTGATTACTCGGTCCTGTCGCGGACCGTGACCGGTGCACCCCGGCTCAGGCCGAGCCCCTCGGCCGCGCTTTGCTCCGCGCGCGCGATCTCCACCACCCCGAAGGAATTGATCAGCGCCAGGTACTGTCCCGGCCGGGTGTCCCCGTAGGTACGCAGCAGCGGGAAGGCGTGATTGCCTGCGTGCACCAGCGGCAGGCGGAAGCGCTCGATCAGGGCCGCATCGATGTTGCTGATGAGATTGCCGAAATGGTCGATGGTGATGATGACCCCGGAGACGCTCGCATGCTCCACCGCGGGCTCATCGACCCAGGACGGCACCAGGGAGCTCGCCGCCACGGCCTCACCCAGGTCGGCGGGCGTACAGCGGCCGGCCGCGAGCTCCGCACCCACGGGCGCAAAGATATCCCGCCCATGAAAGGTGGCGCTCGCGTGGTGAACGCCGACCCGTGCCAGACCCTCCGGGCGCAGACGCACGATGGAAGCTGGTGGGTGGCGCGCCACCACCGGGGCCAGCAGTCCGTTGTCGGGCGCCACGAAATAATGCCCGGCGGCGCTGACTACGATGATGTCGCGCGAGGTCCCCACCCCCGGGTCCACGACCGCCACGTGCACGGTCCCCGGTGGGAAGTACTCGAAGGCCCTGGTCAGCCAGAAACCGGCCTCGGCGGGCCAATGCACGACGATTTCGTGGGTGAGATCGATGATCCGCGCCGTCGGCAGGCGGCCAAGGATGCGGCCCTTCATGACCCCTACGAAGGGGCCCTGGTGACCGAAGTCCGTGGTGATGGTGATGACGCCGGAAGGGCTCACGTGCTCAACCCTTGCGCGGCGGAGCGGAGCCGGGCGAGCGGGCCGTGCCACTGGCCTTCCCTGGCGGCTGGGCACCCGGCCCGCGCGTCGTGCGCGGGCGCTCGCCGCGTCGCGGCTCGCCCTCTGCGCAGGTGCGGCAGCGGTCGGTGTAGGGTACGGCCTGCAGTCTTTCCTCCTCGATCGGCTCGCCGCAGACTGCGCACGTGGTGTACCGCCCCTCTTCCAGCCGCCGCAGTGCCGCCTGCAGCAGGCGCAACTCCTGCTGCGCCGACTCGGAAATCGCCCCGAGGACGTCGTCGGACTCCCGCTGAGTCACCTGCTCGGCGAAATCCGCGCTCAGGGGATCGGACTCGTGTCTCAAGTCAGCGCTGGCTCTGCTCGCCCGCGTTTGCAGCTCTTCCCGGCGCTTGAGCAACCGTGCGCGTACCGCTTGTGTGTCCACAGGAGCCTCCCGGCAAGTGCAGGAGCAATGCAAGTGCGTAATATAAACCGGTCATGATCCTGTTGACCGTCAACACCGGCAGTACCTCCGTCAAATTGACGGCCTTTCGGGTCGACGCCGGCGCCGGGGAAGCCGGACCGCCGCCGCGGCGGCTGGCCGCACAGCACCTCACGGGCGCCTCGCCGGATCCGGCCGCTACCCTGCGCGGGTTTCTCGGGCAACTGGACGCGCGTCCCGCGGTCGTCGCCCACCGAGTCGTTCACGGCGGCACCCGTTTCACCGGCCCAACGCTGCTCGACGAGGGCACGCGGGAGGAAATCGCCCCCCTTTCGGAGCTGGCGCCACTGCACAACCCCGTCGCGCTGCGATGGATCGATGCCGCTCGCGAGGCCTGCGGGCCGGGCGTTGCACACGTGGCCGTGTTCGACACCGCTTTCTTTGCCGCTCTGCCCCGTCTGGCAGCGGAATACGCGCTGCCGCCCGACCTCGGAGTCGAGCTCGGCGTACGCCGTTACGGCTTTCACGGACTGGCGCATGAGGCGATGTGGCGCCGCTGGTGCGAGCTCGAGCCCAAGCTTCCCGGCGGCGGCAGGATGATCACGCTGCAGCTCGGCGGCGGCTGCTCCATCGCGGCGCTCGAGCGGGGGCGGCCACAAGATACGTCCATGGGGTTCTCGCCGCTCGAAGGGCTGGTGATGGAGACCCGGTCCGGAGACATCGATGCCGCCATCGTGCCGTACCTCGAGCGGCGCCTTGGGGTGAGCAGTGAGCGGGTCCTGGAGATGTTGAACCACTGCTCGGGGCTTACCGGTGTCGCCGGCAGCCCGGCCGATCCGCAGGCTCTGCTCGAGGGGGGCACGGATCGCGCCCGATTCGCGGTCGAGCTCTACTGCTATCGGGCGCGCAAGTACCTCGGAGCCTATCTTGCTGTGCTCGGCGGCTGCGACGCCGTCACCTTCGGCGGCGGCGTGGGCGAGCATGTGGCAGAGGTGCGAGCCAGGATCCTTGCAGGACTGGAGTGGGCCGGCATCGAGCTCGATCCCGCCGCCAACCGGGCCGCCAAAGGCAGCGAGTGCCGCATCAGCGCGGCGGGGAGCCGGGTGCGGGTATGGGTAATACCGGTCGACGAGGAGCTGCTCATGGTGCGTGCCGCGCTGGCGCTGGCTAAACTCACTCGCCAAACCACCCCGAGGACGCCCTCATGAGCCCACAGTTCGATGCCGGCAAGCTCGCGGAAGACATCAAGACATTGGTCCGGGACGCGGAAGCGCTGTTACGGGCCAGCGCGGAGAACGCAGAGGAGTTGACGGACGAGGCGCGCCACCGCGCCGAGCAGTCGCTGCATGCGCTGCGCGGTCAGCTCAACGACATCGAGCGAGATCTGAGGGGCCGCGCCGAGATGCTCGACGGCTATGTGCACGACAATCCGTGGACGGCGGTAGCGGTCGTCGGGGGAGTCGCCCTGCTGCTCGGTCTGCTGATGGGCCGGCGTTGATGGACGAGATCGCGCCCCCCATGGAAGAGTCGGACGGTGAAGCCGGCACGTCACGCGGGCCGGGACTCTTGCGCGGGCTTCTGGCCGCGATCCTCGACTCGGTCAAAACGCGCCTCGATCTCGCCGCCGTCGAAGCGGAGATCTATCTCGTCTATGTCGCGCAACTTCTCCTCTGGGGATTCGCGGCAGTCGCCTGCGCCCTCCTGGCGATCGTGTTCGCGCTGACCGCGGTGATCATCGCGGTCTGGCAAACCCACCGCATGGCGGGCCTCATCGGCAGCATGGTCGTCCTGCTGGTGCTGGCCGTCATCTGCGGCATGATCGGCGCGCGCATCTTCCGCGGCCGCCCGCCGCTGCTCGCCGGGACTCTCGGTCAGTTCGAGCACGATCAGCGCCGCGTGGGCGGCACCGAAGGAGAGGCGCCATGAGGCGATTGCATGAGTTGGAGGCACGGCGGCGCAGCCTCATCGCCCGCTGCGAGCAGCAGCGGCTCGACATCTCCTACCGGATTGCGGAGCTGAGCCCCGCAGCGCAGCTCTCCCAATGGACCCGCCGCGCGCCGACCTCGGCCGCGACTCATCCTTTCAAGTGGCTGGTGTCGCTCGCGACACTGCTCGTCATGATGCGCGAGCGGCGCGTGGTCGGTTGGATCGGCAAGGTGAGCGCCGGTGTGGCACTCCTCTCGCGCGCCACCGCGATCGTCAGGTTGCTCCGGCAGATCCGTTCGCTGAGTGGCGCGGCGCGCTGAGCGTCGTCTGCTGAGTCGTCTGCGTCGGCGTGCTGTCCGGCGGGGTGTAGTCGGCCTGGATACCGATCAGCTGCGGAATGCCATTCGACTGCGTCGCCACCTGACGCACCTTGTCCCAGTCGATCGCTACGACGTTCTTGCCGATCGCCGCGTCGATGATCTGCGAGATCTTATCGAAGTCCGGCGGCGCCGGAGTGTGGTCGGTGCTGGTGCTCGGCGGATGGACTTCCAGGTAGAGCTCGCCGTCCTGCAGGCTCGCGAGCACCGGCTGGTCGACGATGACCACCGGAGTGCCCACGCGCACGACGGGGAAGAGCGCTGCGATGTCCTCAGGATACAACCGCACGCAGCCATGAGTGACCGACATGCCGATCGCCATCGGGTTGTTGGTGCCGTGGATGTAGATTTCGCCGTGACTCAGGGTCGTCTCGAGCGCCCACTCCCCCATCGGGTTGTCGGGCCCGGCCGGCCAGATCTTCGGAATCGGATCGCCGGCCTCGGCGTGCGCCTTGAGGATGTGCGCGGTCGGGATCCACACGGGATGCGGCACCTTGCGCATGATGCGGGTCACCCCGACGGGAGTCGGGAACTCACCTTCACCCGGGCTCGCCGGGTAGGTGATCACGATCGGCTGCTCGTGCCTGCGCGCCTTCGGGAAGTAGAAGAGCCGATGCTGCGGCAGGTTGATGACGATGCCCTTGTGCTCCACGGTCGGCACGATGAAGCGGCCGGGAATCGTGATGTTGGTGCCCTGCCCCGGCAGCCACATGTCGACCTTGGGGTTGGCCTCCTGGATCTCCCAGTAACCGACGCTGTATTTGCGGGCGAGATCGAGCAGCGTGTCGGCAGCCTGGGACTGGATCTGCTGGTCCTGGCCGATGAGCGATCCGCCGTCCGGCGGCAGGGTGAACACGGCGGCCTGGCTGCGCGTGGCCACGACAGAAGTCAGCAGACCTGCCGCCAGCAAAGCGCCGGCAGCTGCCCAGCTCGAGCCATAGCTATTACGAGTCAGCCTTCGCATCAGTTCGGTTCCCGCACACCTCTTGGCCCGGTCGGGCCCTGCCTCCATTGTAACATGCATACCGCATGCCGCCGACACGGAAAATAACTCGCGATTTCTACGCCAGGGACACGCTCACCGTGGCCCGCGAGCTGATCGGGATGCACCTGGTGCGTGCGGACGGCGACACGGTGCGCATCGGCCGGATCGTCGAGACCGAAGCGTACCAGGGGCCCGAGGACCTGGCGGCCCACTCTTCCCGCGGCCGCACGCGGCGCACGGAAGTCATGTTTGGGCCTCCGGGACATGCCTACGTCTATTTCATTTATGGGTTCTGGCACTGCCTGAACGTCGTGACCGAAGCGGAGGGAGTGCCGCATGCCGTGCTGCTGCGCGCCCTGGAGCCGGTGAGCGGGATCGAGGACAAGACCTGGGGACCCGGCCTGCTCTGCCGCGCGATGCACATCGACAGGAAGTTGAGCGGCGCCGATCTCTGCGGCGACGTCCTCTGGCTCGAGAACCCGCCCGTCATCCGCCGCCGGCGGGCCCGGATCGCACGCAGCGCGCGTATAGGAGTCGATTACGCCGGCGAGTGGGCGCGCCGTCCCTGGCGCTTCTACGATAGGGACTCGCGATATGTCTCTACGGTGTCAGCTCGTTTGCGAATTGTCTCCGAGGACTAGCTGTCCGTGATCGACCGGGATGCGCTGGCCGGGATCGTGATCCATGCGCACGGTGCCTTCCTTGTCGCCCAGCCGATAGTGCACCTCATACCCCTCGGTCTCGACGGATCGGTCATAGACCGTTGCGCACTTGTGCTGGGTCGTGGTGTATGTATTGCCGTGCTGCATCCGATTCTCGATCCGATTGCCGGCATAGCCGCCGGCTGCCGCGCCGACACCCGTTGCGATGGCGCGCCCCGTGCCGCCACCGACGTAGTGCCCGAGCAATCCGCCGACGACCGCGCCGGCGACCGTGCCGACGACCTGATGCGAATCCCGCGAGGGACGCTGGTGCGTCACGGTTTCATCGTGGCAATCGTGGTGCGGGGTGCGGATGGTCCGCGTGAGCGGAGTGACCTGCACCACCTCCGCATACTGCGGACCCTTGTTCATGACCTTGAGACCGGCCACGGCGCCGGCGCCCACGGCGACTGCCGTCCCGGCCGTCAGGCCGATCAAAAGAGACTTGTTCATTGTCGTCGTGCCTCCTAGTGCGAACGGCGGCAATCGTAGCCAAGCTTAGCTGAACGAAAACTAACTCGGCTTGTCGCCGGCGCGCGACAGCGCCAGCAGCTCGCTGCCTTCCGGCACACGATCGCCGCGAGCGAAGTGGATTGTGCTCACAACACCGTCATAGGGTGCTGTGATGCTGTGCTCCATTTTCATCGCCTCGATCACCATCAGCACCTCGCCCGTGGTGACGGTCTGGCCTTCCTGCACGGTTACCGCCGATACCACACCCGGAAGCGGCGTCGTGAGCCCGCCGCTTGCCGCGCTGGCCGTGAACTCCCGGGTGCGCGGATCCTCGATGAGGAACTCGTGATGCGTATCACCGGTCCAGACGTGGAGCTGCGCGCCTCGCCGGAACCAGCGGGCACCGTGCCGCTCATCGTCCAGCACCGCCGTGACCGCACTCTCCGTGACCGACACGCCGTCGAGCATGATCCGCGCGCCGTCATCCTTCGGCGCGCCATCCTTGCGTGCATGACCGTCCGCCGCGGCGAGGAGCAGCGCCTCGCGCGGATGACCGTCCACGAGCGTCAATCGCACGCGATTCGATCGCCCGCCCGAAGACAGTGTCAGGTCGATGCGCGCCGGCAGGTTGGGTTGAAAGCCATCGCTCACCGCCCAGGGATTCTGCGCCGGCCGTCCGGTGGCCGGGCCTGGAGCCTCGGGAGCGTACCGTGCCGCGAGCGCGGCCAATGTGACTGCCGCGTGCGTGGCGGCGATCGGCTGCGCGAATTCCGTTGCGCCGCGATCGAGCATCGCCACGCTGTGGCGTACGTTGAGGAATACCTTGGAGCGCAGGATCCGCCCGAGCCAGCGCTCGTTGGTATGAATGCCGGCGAGATAGGTGTGATCGAGCGCATCCGCCAGCCGCAACGCCGCCTGCTCGCGCTCCGGGGCCCAGGCGATGACTTTGGCCAGCAAGGAGTCGTACACCGACGGTACGGTATCTGCGCCTGCAAACCCGGCATCGACCCGCAGCGATTCCCCCTGTGGCCAGTCGGCGAGATGCAGCGTGCCGGCGCTCGGCAGGAAATCACGCCACGGATCCTCCGCGCACACGCGCGCCTCGATGGCGTGGCCCTCCCGACGGATCTGCGCTTGCGCGAGCGGCAGCGGCTCGCCCGCGGCCACGCGCAGTTGCCACTCGACGAGATCGAGCCCGGTGACTGCCTCCGTGACGGTGTGCTCCACCTGCAGCCGGGTATTCATCTCGAGGAAGTAGAAGTCGCGGCCGTCGAAGAGAAATTCCACCGTGCCGGCGCTCTGGTAGCCGATCCTGCGCGCCACCAGCACCGCCGCCGCGTGCAGCGACTCGCGTGTGGGCTGCGGCAGGCCGGGTGCCGGGGCTTCCTCGATCAGCTTTTGATGTCGCCGCTGCACCGAGCAGTCGCGGTCGCCGAGATGCACGCAGTTGCCGTGCGCATCGGCAAACACCTGCACCTCGATGTGCCGCGGAGCGGGCAGATAACGCTCGATGAGGAGGGTGCCGTCGCCGAAGGCGCTCTCGGCCAGGCGCCGGGCGCCGGTCAGGGCGTCGCGCAGCTCTTCCCTGGCATGCACCACGCGCATGCCCTTGCCGCCGCCGCCCGCTGCGGGCTTGACGATGAGCGGCAGGCCCGCCTCCAGCGCCCGCGCCTCGAGATGATCGATGTCCTGCCGCTCGCCGTCATAGCCGGGCAACACGGGCACTCCTGCCGCGCGCACACTCGCCTTGGCCAGGCTCTTCGAGCCCATGGCGGCGATCGCGGCGGGAGGCGGACCCACGAAGACGAGTCCGGCGTCGAGGCAGGCTCGAGCGAACTGCGCGTTCTCCGACAGGAAACCGTAACCAGGGTGAATCGCCTCGGCGCCCGTCGCTCTCGCCGCACGGACGATGGCCTGCGCGTCGAGATAACTTTGCGCGGCCGGCGGCGGACCGATTCGGACGGCCTCATCCGCCTCACGCACGTGCCGAGCGGATGCGTCCGCATCGGAGTACACGGCGATCGTCCGGATGCCCATCCTGCGCGCGGTGCGGAAGATGCGGCAGGCGATCTCACCGCGGTTGGCCACCAGAAGACTGTGGATCAGATTTGCCATGGTCGTCGCTCGAGCGTGTGCCGTCACATGCGGAAGAGTCCGAAGCGCGTGTCCTCGTCCTTTGAGCCGCGCACGGCAGCGAGACAGAGCCTCAGGATCCGTCGGGTCTCGAGCGGGTCGATCACTCCATCATCCCAGAGCCGCGCCGAGGCATAGTAGGGATGGCCCTGGCGCTCGTACTGCTCGCAAATCGGCTGTTTGAATGCTTCCTCCTCCGCCGCCGCCCAACTGCCCCCGGCGGCCTCGAGCTGGCTGCGCTTGACGGTCGCGAGGACGCTCGCGGCCTGCTCCCCGCCCATCACCGAGATACGCGAGTTCGGCCATTGAAAGAGGAATCGTGGCGCATACGCGCGGCCGCACATCGCGTAGTTGCCGGCACCGTAACTGCCCCCGATGATGACGGTGAGCTTCGGAACCTGTGCACAGGCCACCGCGGTGACGAGCTTGGCGCCGTCCTTGGCGATGCCGCCCGCCTCGGCGCGGCGGCCGACCATGAAGCCGGTGATGTTCTGTAGAAAAAGGAGCGGGATGCGCTCGCGGGCGCAGAGCTCGATGAAGTGCGTGCCTTTGAGGGCGCTCTCCGAAAAGAGAATCCCGTTGTTGGCCAGGATGCCGACCGGAAAGCCGCCGATGTGCGCAAACCCGCACACCAGCGTAGTGCCGTAGAGTTGCTTGAACTCATCGAGCTCCGAGCCGTCCACCAGCCGCGCGATCACTTCGCGCACGTCGTACGGCCGGCGCAGGCTGGCAGGCACGGCGCCGTAGAGCTCCCGGGGATCGTAGTGAGGCTCGCACGCCGACTGCGGCGGGGACGTATCCGCCGCCGGCCGCAAGCGCGCGACGATGCGGCGCGCCAGACCTAACGCATGCGTGTCGTTCTCCGCATAGTGATCGCATACGCCTGACTCGCGGCAATGGACTTCGGCACCGCCCAGCGACTCCGCATCGATGTCCTCGCCGGTCGCAGCTTTGACGAGCGGCGGCCCGCCGAGGAACACCCTGCCCTGCCCCCGCACGATGACGTTCTCATCCGACATCGCGGGCACGTAGGCGCCGCCGGCCGTACAGGAACCATGGACGACGGCGATCTGCGCCACGCCTGCCGCCGAGAGCGTCGCCTGGTTGTAGAAAATCCGCCCGAAATGCTCCCGGTCCGGAAATACCTCGTCCTGCGCCGGCAGGAATGCGCCGCCGCTTTCCACCAGGTAGACACAGGGAAGACGGTTCTCGCGCGCGACCTCCTGTGCCCGCAGGTGCTTCTTCACCGTGATCGGATAGTAGGTGCCGCCTTTGACCGTCGGATCGTTCGCGACGATGACGCACTCCCGCCCGCTCACCCGGCCGATGCCGGTGATGATGCCCGCGCAAGCAATGCCCCCGCCGTACATGCCGTGGGCAGCGAGCTGGGAGAGCTCGAGGAAAGGGCTGCCGGTATCGAGCAGCACCTGAATCCGCTCGCGGGCGGTCAGCTTGCCCGCGGCCCGGTGGCGGCTGACTGCTGCGGCGGAGCCGCCCCCGGCCGCATGCGCTACCTCGGCCTTGAGCCCGGCAGCGAGCTCGCGCATCGCCGCCTCGTTATCGCGAAATTCCTGCGAGCGGGTATCGAGCCGGGAGGCTATGCGGGGCATGGGCTTGTCACGATGGCCGGATTGTCCGACAATCATACGATCCCACCCTGACGGATGACAAGCTCATGTCCGCCAACGCACCCCTAGACAGCGACTTCGGCCTCGGCGAGGGGATCGAGGAGGTCCGGACGCAGGTGCGGCGCTTTGCCGCGGAGCGGATTGCCCCGCGCGCCGCCGACATCGACCGCAGCAACGAGTTTCCGCGCGACCTGTGGCCTGCCCTGGGCGAGCTCGGCCTTCTCGGCATCACCGTGCCGGAGCGCTGGGGCGGCGCCGGCCTCGGCTACCTCGCCCACGCCGTCGCCATGGAGGAGATCTCGCGGGCCTCGGGCGCCGTCGGTCTCTCCTACGGTGCGCATTCCAACCTCTGCGTCAATCAGCTGCGTCTGAACGGCAGCGACGCGCAGCGCGACCGCTATCTGCCGAAGCTCGTCAGCGGCGAGCACGTCGGGGCGCTCGCCATGTCGGAGCCGCAGGCCGGCTCGGACGTGGTTTCGATGCAGCTGCGCGCGGAGCGGCGCGGCGATACTTACGTCCTCAACGGACGCAAGATGTGGATCACCAACGGACCCGACGCCGACGTCCTGGTCATCTACGCGAAGACCGACCCTGCAGCCGGCGCCCGCGGCATCACTGCCTTCATCGTAGAGCGCGGCTATCCCGGCTTCACCACCGCGCAGAAGCTCGACAAGCTCGGCATGCGCGGCTCCAGCACCTGCGAGCTCGTGTTCGACGACTGCGCCGTACCGGCGGAGAACCGGCTGGGGCCGGAGAACGGCGGCGCGCGGGTGTTGATGAGCGGCCTCGACTACGAGCGGGTGGTGCTCGCCGGCGGCCCGATCGGCCTCATGGCCGCGGCGCTCGATCTCGTCCTGCCCTACGTGCACGAGCGCAAGCAGTTTGGCCAGCCGATCGGCACCTTCGAGCTCATGCAGGCAAAGGTTGCCGACATGTATACCGCGCTCAGCGCATCACGTGCCTACGTCTATGCGGTGGCGAGCGCGTGCGATGCCGGCAGAGTCAGGCGGCAGGATGCGGCTGCCTGCATCCTCTTCGCGGCGGAGAACGCGACGCGCGTCGCGCTCGAAGCCATTCAGGCGCTCGGCGGCAACGGCTACATCAACGACTTCCCGGCAGGCAGGCTGCTGCGCGATGCCAAGCTCTACGAGATCGGCGCCGGCACGCAGGAGATCCGCCGCATGCTCATCGGGCGCGAGCTCTACGAAAGCGCGGCATGAGCGTCGAATTCGACCAGATCCTCATCGTGCCGGGCTACCGCAAGGTAGCCGCCGCCATCAGCGAGCGCATCCTGAGCCGCGAGCTCCGGGAAGGCGAGCGGCTGCCTTCGGAGACGGAGCTCGCCCGTCAGTTCGGGGTCAACCGCTCGACGGTACGCGAGGCGCTGCGCGAGCTCGAGAGTGGCGGATTGCTGGAGCGGCGGCCCGGCTCGAAGCTGATGACTGTCAGCCGGCCGCAGCACCGCGCGGTCGCCAGGGATGTCAGCCGGGCTCTCGCGCTGCACGATGTCACGTTCCTGGAGGTCTGGGAGGCGCTCACGCAGTTCGAGCCGCCCTTCGCCGAGCTCGCCGCCCGCAACCGGACCCAGGCGGACCTCGACAGCCTCTCGGCGGCATGTCAGCGGTTCGCGCAGGAGAATGTCGAGACGGACCAGGCGGTGCAGCACACGGCGGAGTTCTTCCGTGCCATCGGACGTGCGACCCACAACCAGGTGCTCGGGTTGGTCCAGGAGCCGCTGCTCGACCTGCTGGAGCCGTCACTGCGCGTCATGATCGACAAGGTTCCGCAGGCGCGCGCGCGTATCACCGCCGCGCAGCGGCGCATCCTCGAGGCCATCGGCAGGCGCGATGCCGAGGCGGCGCGCGCCTGGATGGCCAGGCACATCCGCGATTTCAGAAAGGGCTACGAGCTTGCCGACATCGCGTTGGATTGTCGGATCGCCTAGGCACCGACGAACAAACGACCGGGGGAGCCGGGAGGGGGGTTCCGGCTCCCCCGGTTACCAACACGGCAGCGAATGAGGGGGGTGCCGCCGCCGAGAGCGAGCCTCCATTCAATCGAATGAAGCGCACCGCCGGCAGTATCAGAGCAAGCGGCGTGCCAACGTCGGCGAAGCGCCCAACGGGGGTTGAGTCAGGTTTCGGGAGCGATCACGGTGCACCCGCGGCACGGCGCGCACACCGCGCGGGCGCCTTACGACTCGCCCCAACGCTTACCGGTCACCGGATGGGGGTAGTGGAATGGCACCACTCTCGTCTCGGGCCAGGTCTTGGGGGCTTCCGGCAGGAGCTCGTCAGGGCCATTGGGGTCATCCGGATAGGCGCGCGTAATGGGTGTCAGATGCACGACGCTGTTGGCCCAGCCCTGGTGGTGATCGGCGCGCCAGAGCATGTTGTAGTGTAGACACCTGATTTTCCAGACGCCGTCCTCCTTGGCGTAGGTGTTCTCGTAGATGCCGGCCTCCCAGAACTGCCGGGGGAAGTTCGGGATGGGCTGCTGCATGCTCTCGTGGCAGCCGCCCTGCAGCACGCAGCGGAACCTGCCCTTGGCGGTGAGGCCGTCCCCGGCGACATCGACGATGTCCTGCAGCATCAGGTGATCGAGCAGCAGACCGCGCAGCGGCCCGTTCAGGCCACCGGTGAAATAATTGCGAAACCAGTTGCAGTAGAGGCGCCTGATACCCGCCTTGCCACGGTAGATGCCGTTGAGGAACCGGACTTCACCGTTGTCGGCAAAAAGGGTCACGGCCTCGTCGTAGAGGCACTTGTCGATGTAATAGCCGTACTTGTACTGCAGGCATTTGACGGCATGAGTGTCCTCGAGGCGCGCCACCTGGCGCCCAAGGTCTGTGACGCGCTTCTCCAGCGCCGCGAGCGCATCCGGATCGGTCATGGCTTCCCCCTAGGCCCGTTGAGGCTCTTTGATAACGCGCGATTATGATGGCATAGCCCATTGGCGCCACGGCAGCCGGCGAGCCCGGTAAGATACGCACGCCGGAAATACCCGGCCGGAACAGCCGAAAAGGCAGGTGACCATCTTGGCGGCGATAGGCAGCGAGCGCGTTCTCTCGGTTCAGCACTGGACCGATACGCAGTTCACCTTCACGACCACGCGGGACTCGGGCCTGCGCTTCGAGAATGGCCAGTTCGTCATGGTCGGCCTGCACGTCGACAGCCGCCCGCTCCTGCGCGCCTACAGCATAGCCAGCGCCAATCACGAGGAGCACCTGGAGTTCCTGAGCATCAAGGTGCCGGACGGCCCGCTCACCTCCCGCCTGCAGCACATCCGCGAGGGCGATGAAGTCCTGGTCAGCCGCAAGCCCACCGGTACGCTGGTGCTGCACGACCTCAAGCCTGGCAAGCGGCTGTACATGCTGTCGACCGGTACCGGGGCCGCGCCCTTCATGGCCCTCGTCAAGGACCCTGAGGTTTACGAGCGCTTCGAGCAGGTGATCTTCGTGCACGGCGTACGCTGGGCGCGGGAAACGGCCGTGCTCAAGCATCGCATCGAGAACCTGCGCAACCATGAGCTCCTGGGGGAATGGGTGCGCGAGAAGCTGCTCTACTACCCGACGGTGACCCGCGAGCCGCACGCCAACCGCGGCCGCCTGACTACTCTCATCGAGTCGGGACGTCTCTCTTATGACCTGGGGCTGCCGCCGCTCGACCCGGCGGCCGACCGGGTGATGGTCTGCGGCAGCCCGGCCATGCTCGCCGACACCTGCACGCTGCTCGATGCCCGGGGCTTCGAGATCTCTCCAGGCATCGGAGAGCCCGGCGACTACGTGATCGAGAGGGCCTTCGTCAGCCGCTGACGTTCCATGAAACGATGAGCTTCACGATGCGGTGATCGGTAGCCGCCGTAAGCCCGAACCCGAGCCCCGCCTCCACCACGACCGCTCCGTCGTAATCGAGCACCGCGAAAAGCTGGTGCTGCTGACCGGCGGCACCGTGGAAATGCTCCACGGGACCGAAATCGTCGTACTCCTCAGCCGCCATCACCCAGCGCTTCGAGGCGTGCCACGCGAGGCGTGACTCGGGCGCGAAGTCGAGCCGGCCGAAGCCGTCCCAGTCGTTGTCGAGGATGGGATTGACGATGAAGTCGATCCGTCCGACGTGCCAGCCGACGATGGGGCGGATCTCCGAGGTATAGCGGCGTGGGTTCCAGTGCGCGGCGTTGTAGCTGAACTCTAAGTTGATGCCGTAAAAAAACCGCTGCTCGGCTGCATGCGGACGCACGAAGAGTGTCCGCAGCTTGAAGCCGTTGAAGAGCACCGCACCGTCCGCCGTTACGCTGTAAAGCGGCAGGTACAGCCCCGCCTCCATCCAGTCGGTCACCCCGTAAGCCCATTCCGGCACGCCGTTGAGCGAGTGCTGCGGCACGATCGCGCCGGGAAACGCAGGGACGGCCCCCCCCCCCGCTCGGAGTGAAGTTGTCGTGCAGCGTCAGATTGAAAACACCTGGTGCGGCGATCGTCGCGTCATAGACCTGGATCTCATCCGTCTGGGCGAGCGCCGGCCCGCACGCGGCAAAGAGCAGCGCCATCGCGAGTAACAACGGGCATAGGTGTCCGTTGCGGCAGCCGGCCCAACGTCGCACGATCGATCGCCCTCCGAATGGGGTGGCGCGTATCGTGGCACATCGCCGCGCCAAGGGCTGCTGAAAACAGTTGGTTTACTAAATGGATTTTCAGGTTGCGGCTGCCGAGCCAGCGCCCGCGCGCGCGGCCCAGAGCCACAGCAGTGCGCAGATCGTCACGGCGCCCGGCACGATCATCACCGCCGCGCCGAGCGAGGACACATCCGACAGTCCCCCGATGATCGACGGCGAGAGGACGTCGCCGAGGAGATGAATGATAAGTATGCTGAGGGCCACCGCGGAGGCACGCTCCAACGGGCTCACCAGGTTGACGATGGCGGTGTTGATGGGACCGGTGGACATGAAGAGGAGCAGCTCCGCAACGATCAGCGCCGGATAGAAAACCGACGGTGCTCCCGCTCCGAGAGCCAGATAGACGGCCGGCACCGCCAGCAGAGTGATCCAACCCGACATCCAAAGGTATGCCTGCTTCGAGTAGCGCAGCCAGTAGTCCCCCAGCCAGCCGCCGATGAAGGTGCCCGCGAATCCGGTCAGGACGACGATCTCCCCGAACCCCGCGGAGGCCTGCACAGCAGGTATCCCACGCACCCGCTCGAGGAAGGTCGGCATCCAGAACGCCAGGCCGCCGAGCGCGAACGTGTAGGCGGCGTAGCCGAGCACGGTGAGCATGTATGGTGTCTGCCTCGCCAGGCGCACATACACTGCCCACGAGCCGGCCTGCGGGCGCGGCGGCTCGGCAATCGACGTCGGTGTGGCGTCGCCTTCCTCTTCTTCCGCCCCGCGCGGAGGATCGGGCAGCCGCAGAATCCAAAGCGCGAGGACGACACCCGGTATGCCAGCAACGTAGAACGCCGCATGCCAGCTGAAGTGCTTCCGCATCAAGCCGCCGACGACGTATCCCAGAGCCGCGCCGACCGGAATTGCCATGTTGAACACGGCAAAGGCGCGCCCCCGGGTACGGCGCCCGAAGAAATCGGCGAGGAGCGACGGCGCGATGGTCCCATAGGCCGCCTCGCCGATGCCGACGAGCGCCCGTGCAGCCAATAGTTGCGCATAATTTCGCGCGAGCCCCGAAATCCCGGTCGCGAGACTCCAAAGGAATACCCCGATGGCGATCGGGCGCGGCCGGGAGCCGCGATCGCCCAGACGCCCGAATATCGGTGCCGCCAGCATGTAGACGATGAGGAACCCGCTCATCAGCGTGCCGAGCTCGAAGTCGCTGAGGTGCATGGGCGCGCGCTTGAGGTCCGGCAGCAGCGCCGAGACCACATAGCGGTCGAGGTAGTTCAGCAGATTGATGCTGGCGAGGATGGTGAGCGCCAGGATTCCGGTGCGCCTGCCGCGCTCGCGAACGCCGCTCTCGGAATTAGGGCCGCCGCCGCTGAGCGCCACTGACACGGGTGGACGCCTTCAGCCCGCGCGAACTTTCAACTGCTCGAGATGCTGGCGCACGGCATCGCGGAAGCCTTCACTGCTCGTGACGGTGGTGCCCCCGGCAAGCACCAGGATGAAATCCCCCCGCGGCGTGCGGCTGATCTCCCGCACATGGTTCATGTTCACGAGGCAGGACCGGCTGATGCGCAGCATGGGCTGCGACTGTAGTGTCTTTTCGGCCTGCTGCAAAGTGCTGCGCGTATGGAAGCTCTCGCGGCCGACGACCAGCTTGACGTAATTACGATCGGCCTCGGCCAATTCGATCTTCGCCACATCGAGCATGTGCATGCGGCTGCCGGCCTCCGCGAGCAGCCGCGGCCGCGCCTCGACCCTCCCTTGCTCGAGCCGGGCGAGCACGGCGGCCAGGGACTCCTGCCGCTCGGCGGCACTGTGTGCCTCGCTGCGGCGCCGGACGCGCTCCAGGGTACGGCGGAAGCGCTCGTCATCAAAGGGCTTGAGGAGGTAGTCCACGGCGCTGACGTCGAAAGCATCGAGCGCATAGTGATCGTACGCCGTGACGAAGACGATGAGTGGCAGCGTACGTTGATCGAGCGCACGGGCGAGGGAGACGCCATCCAGCGCGTCCATGTGAATGTCCAGGAACAGCAGGTCCGGCGGCTGCGCGCGAATGGCCTCCAGCGCCGCGCGGCTGTCGCCGTACTCGCCGACTACCCGGAGGTCGGACTCACGGGCGCAACAGTCGCGCAGCGTACGGCGCCCTGCAAGCTCATCGTCGACGATAATGACATCGAGCACTAGAGCGGCTCCGCGGAAGCAGCAGCGGTAGCGGTCGGGTCAGTCGTACCGGTGAGCGGCGAAGAAGCGAAGGTGGAATCCATGACGTCAGTGAGGAGCGGCAGCTGAATTTCGGCGGCCCACTCGCCACCGCTGCCCGGCGCCGACTCGAATGATGCGCGCCCCCCGAATTGAATCGCCAGCCGGTCGCGCACGTTGCGCAGGCCGATGCCGCCCTCCCGCTGCTCGCGATGAGCGGCCATGGTGTTGGTGACGCGCAGAACGAGCGAGCCGCGCGATGCTGCTGCGGTAACACGCACCGTGACGGGCCCCTGATGACCGGCGAGACCGTGCACCACGGCATTCTCGATGAGCGGCTGCAGGATGAGGCTCGGCACCCAGGCGGGCGGCAAACCGGGCGGCTGCGGAATCTCGACCGTCAGGCGATCCGCGAAACGCCGCTGCTGCAACTCGAGATAGAGACGCGCGAACTGCATCTCGTCGCCGAGGCGGGAGTATTCCCGCTCGCCGGCATTGAGCAGGCGCCGCAGCAGATCGCCGAGCTGCACGATCATGGTGCGCGCCGCGTCCGGGTCCCAATCGATCTGGCCACGGATGGTGTGCAGCAGATTGAAGAGGGAATGCGGCGACAGCTGCATGCGCAAGGACGCCAGGTGCGCGGCCGTGAGCGCCCGCTCCAGGGCCGCGGAGCGGATCTGCGAATCGCGCATCCGGCGATACAAGTCGAACCCGCTGACCAGGGCCACCGCGAAACCGTAGGTGAGCAGAGTGAGTGTGGCGCTCGCCACCCATGTCAGCCATTCCGAGCCGGGCTCGTGCATCATGCCGGCTGCGCCGGGCATGTGCGAATGCTCCATGGGCTCGCCCGCCGCGATTTCCCCGATCCAGAGAAGCGGGCTTGCCGAGAAGGCAAATCCCAGCGCGATCAACGCCTGCAGCGGCAGCCGGCGGATCACCGGCTGCCAGCCTATGCGCAGGGAAGCCCAGATGCACCCGAGGAGCACCGGATACAGGAAGAGGTGTTGCAGCAGACGCGCCTGCCAGCACGCAAAGAAATTCGCAACATGCAGGGCGGTGAGGTTCGCCTGCATGCTGTTTGCATAGATCACGTTCGAGGCGGCGACATACGCCCAGAAGGCCGTCACGACCAGCAACTGGGGACGGATGCGTAAGCTCATGGACGTAGAGTACGGCAAACCGGGGGCCGGAAAGAGAAAAGCCGCTTTGGACGGGACGATTTCGTCGGCGAGAGGGATGAATCCGTTGCTCCAGGGAGCGAGCGGCCGGGCCTTCGAGGCGCAACAGGCGCGCTTCGGGGCCGTGCCGCCAGCTGGGGATCCGCGCTCTCCGGGCCGTCTGTGGCCCGGCTTGCGAGCGCATCCGTGCCCAACCCGTCGTGAGCGGGGACCAATCCGTCGCTGCCGGGCTTACACCCCGTTCAAACCCGGTGTCTCATATCAGCGTCGAATTGAGCAAGCCGCAAGACCAACATCTGACAGGAGACATCGCCATGAGTCGCTTCGCTTCGCACATCGGTTTCCGACTGCCCGCCCTCACCGCACTCGCAGCCACCGCCCTTGCAACTGCGGCGCTGCCCGGATCGTCCGCGACCGCAAGCGCTGCCCAGCCGGCGGCCGCTGCGCCGCAAGCGACGATCTACTACAGCTTCCGCGACCTCTCGACGGATCAGGCCACGCACGCTCTCTACGAGCGCATCGTGAGCGCGGCGCGAAGCGTCTGCCCGGGCTATGACTCGCGGGATCTCATCGAGTATGCCAACAGCCGGCAATGCCAGCGGCAGGCCGTCGCGCACGCGGTCGAGCAGATCGGCAGCGCACGCCTTGCTGCCCTTTACACGCACACCCTCCCGCGGCGGGGGTGAGCCGGTGCCTTTCGGCGAACGCCCGCGCACGGGCGCGACGCATGCGTCGCGCGGGCGGACAGGAGTCCGCCCTGGGCTTTCGCGAAGCAGGGATAGCGCAGCGAAATGCGCGGGCCGGGGGCCCCGCCGCCAGGGCTGCGTCGGACCCTCCGGGTTCAGATCCGGAACGCTCCGGATTACGACACGTGGCAGACCACCAACATCCCCGGCGGCCTCCCGCTCGCGGGTCCGCGCACCCTGCTCGCGTACGTGACGACCGATTTTTGATCACAGGCCCGGCGTCGGGCGGTCCGGCGGCTGATCCCGATCGCACTTCTTACAGTCGAGCTCCGTACCGAGCATGCTCTCGCGCCCTTCCACGGTCGTGACCCAGGGCCGGACGACCCAGGGCGGATTGTGGCGCACGTGCTGATTGTGTCCGCACTCGAGCTCGGCCACCCAATGCTGCTCGTCGTCGCGATGGTATCCGGTGATCCTGCGTTTCATGGGCTTTGGCTTTGGTACATTGCCAGGGATGGACATCTTCAAGGAATTCCGCCTCGAGGCGGCACACCGGCTGCCGAACGTACCGCCCGGCCACAAGTGCGCGCGGCTGCATGGACACTCCTTTCGGGTGGCGGTGCACGTGGCGGGCCCGGTCGATCCGCACCTCGGCTGGGTGTGCGATTTCGCCGAGCTTACGGCCGCCTTCGCCCCGCTCCACGAGACGCTCGATCACCATTATCTCAACGAGATTCCCGGCCTGGAGAATCCCACCAGCGAGCGGCTGGCGGCGTGGCTCTGGGAGCGGCTTTCGCCCCGACTGCCGGCGCTGAGCCGCATCGTCATTCACGAGACCTGCACCAGCGGCTGCGAATATCGCGGACCGGGAGCGCCGGCGCCCGCCGCCTGACGCCGTGCTAGGCTTGACAAGCATGAGCACGAGCACGCGCAGGCGCACACCCACTGCCCCACTGCAGGCCTTCGCCGCGACGGCCCTCCTCCTCTGCTTCTGCGCGATCCCTGCCGGTACGGCGGTGGCGCGTGAGTGCGACGGCGTCTCTTTCCCGGAGCACATTCAGGCTCGGGGAGAAACGCTCACCCTCAACGGTCTCGGCCTGCGCAAAGCCACCTTCCTCAAGATCAAAGTTTACGTCGGCGCACTCTACCTGCAGCGTCCCACGGCGGATGCACAAGCGATCCTGACCTCACGGGAACCGGCGGAGATGGACCTCGCGTTCGTCTTTCGCGCGACCGCGGGCCAGCTGCGCGATGCCTGGCAGGAAGGATTCGAGAAGAGCGCGCCGGGCAGGATTGCGCAGCTTCAGAGCCGTATCGCGCAGCTCAACGGCTGGATGAATGGTGTCAGGTCCGGTCAGAAGATGTCGTTCCTGCGTATCCCCGGTGTCGGCATCCAGTACTCCCTCGACGGCGCTGTGCAGGGCACGATCGCCGGCGATGACTTCGCCACCGCCTTCCTCGCGATCTGGCTCGGTCCCTCGCCTCCCAGCCCGGAATTGCGGACGGGACTCCTCGGCGGACCGTGCACTTAAGCGATCGGTCCGCCGGTTCCAGGTCTCAGAGCTGCACGCCGGCCAGCTCCACGATTCGCAGGAGCACGAGTCCACCCGCGATGACGAGATAGCCGCGCAACGCAATCATCGCAAGTCGGGTGAGCGGCGTGAGGTTCGCGGCTTGCAGGCTGCCCAGCGCCGGCATGCGCCAGGAATCGCGCAGCCGAGGATCGATGCGCCATGCGGGGGAGCGCAGTGTCTTCAGGAACAGCGGCAGCGCGGCCACGAGACCGACCGCCCCACCACCGCCGAGGATCCCGAGCATGGCGCCGGCACCGAGTCCCGGAAAGAGCACGGCGGCGGTCAGGACGACGGACAGCAGCAGCAGCACTCCGATCACCATGCCGGTGAAGAGATTCAGCCAGGGGCCGTTCACCCAGGGACCGAGCACCTCCTCGTCGTTGCAGAGCAACAGCAGGAAGACCGTCGCGCTCGGCAGCAACACGCCGGCCAGCGTCTGCACCGCATTCGTGAGCAGACCGAGGGGAGTACCCGGCGTCAGCACGAGTGCCGCCGCCAGCGCGATCAGCCCGCCGTATACGACGTAGAAAGTCTTCGCGTCCTTCGGCCGGTGATGCAGCGAGTGCCGAAGCGACAGCACATCGCCGACAGCATAAGCCGTCGAGAGCGAAACGGACATGGCGCCGATGATGCTGGCGTCGATCAACGCGACAGCAAAGCACACGCCGGCCGCGTGTCCGACATACCTGCCGAGACCCGCTGCCACCGCGCCCGCGTCCTGGAAGGCGCCGAACTCAGGATGTCCGGCGAAGGTCGCCGCCGTGAAACCGATCATGGCCACGGCCCCGAGGACGACGAGCCCGATGCCGAGACAGAGATCGACCCGCTCGTAGCGCATGAAGCGCGGAGTGATCCGCTTGTCGATGACATAGCTCTGCTGGAAGAAGAGCTGCCAAGGCGCGACCGTCGTGCCGACGATCGCGATGATGAGCAGCATGGTCTCGCTCAGGCGCCCACGCGGCAGTTGCGGCACCACGAAATCGTGCGCCAGCTGCGCCACGGGCGGATGCACCCAGATGAGGACGGGAACGAGCAGCAGGCTGCCCAGCACGAGAAGCATGGAGAAGCGCTCGAAGCGCCGGAAATCGCCTGTGCCCGCAGCGGCCACCACCACCGCGGCGGCAGCGAGCACACCCAGTGGACGCGATACGCCGAGATAGGAGAGCGCCAGGCTGATGCCGATGAACTCCGTGACGATCGTGAGCGCGTTGAGCAGGAAAAGATCGACCACGCTGAAGGCGCCCCAGAATTTGCCGTAGCGTTTGAGGATCAGCCGCGCGTGGCCCACTCGCGTCACCGCGCCGAGGCGCAGCACCATCTCCTGGTTCACATAGAGAACGGGGACCAGCAACAGGAGCGTCCACAGCAGCGTGGTGCCGTAGTTCTGCCCCGCCTGCGCATAGGTGCCGAAAGCGCCGGCATCATTGTCGCCCACCATGACAATGAGTCCCGGACCCAGAATGGCGAGCAACGTCCGCAGCCGCGCACTCCAGCCGCTACGCGGTCCGACATCGTGGCGGCCGATGGTGCCGAATGCGCCGTGGATGTCGCCGGTGTGGGCGTCATCCAGGGCGGCATCGGCGGCCGCAGTGAAGGCTTCAGAGTAAGACATGGGCAAATCCTCGAAAAACATGCTTCGCGGCTCGACGTCGCAGCGAGCACACAGAAACGTCATATGCGTTGACGCCGCGCGCTGCTTCGGCGAGTGCCCTTCATTTGAGGATGCTGGGAGCCGGCTTCGGCTCCCGTGCCGTCACGACCTTGGCGGCCTACGGCATGCATCGTCCCGCGTCGGATGGCGGGACGATGAGGAGGCGGGTTTGCAGGACCGCGACCCTGTGACGTCTCGCCTGTCAGATGGCGATGAAGCGGCGACTGGGGCTAGGGTCCATGCGGTTCCACGGTGACTGAGCTGGGCGCGGATTCTTTTGGCTCATGACCCGAAAGTCAATAGCCGAGCGCACAAAAGTTGTTAGCTCAGGTCGGGCGGGGCCGGTGTTGGCTTGGGCGGCGGCTCACTCGTGGGCGGGCTTGCAGCGGCATGCCGGGCGCTGGCGCGCTCGGCCTCCTGTGGCGTGGGCGGCGTCTCGCGAGTATCCACCGATGCCAGATTCACGACACCCGGGTCGTCACGCAGCTTCACGAAGAGCTGGCCGTCCTTCGGATGCGGTACGGGCAAGGCGTAGCCCGGGAAACCATCCGGCACCTGCACGGGATGGGCAAAGGCCGGATCGGCGGCGATCGAGTCGACCAGGAAGAGATTGTTGCCCGACAGCTTGCATGCCAGGTCCGGTGTCGCAGGACATACGAGCTCGTGGAGCTTCGGCAGACGTACCAGCGTCGCCAGCGGCTGCCAGTCGCCCGTGACGCCCCCTGCCACCACACGAAACTGCAGCGGACCGAAGGCCGAAGGCCCGAACGCCTGCGCGGGATCGAGGCTGGCAATCGCCACGGAACGATTCTCGAGCGTGATGCCGCCGTTGGCGAGGCTCAGCGTGGTCGAGTACGACCCGTCGGCGGTTGCTATCTCCAGCATCTCGTCGCGGCCGAATGCGGCAGGCGCTTTGGCACGCACGGAAAACCTCAGTCGCGCACGCTGCGGCAGCTCGTCGTCGTTCGCCAGTTGAATGTGGCTGCCGCTGTCCGATGGCGAGGGCCGCACGCTCTTGCCAATGAGGACGACGCTCGGCCGCGGCGCGGCGATCAGTGCCTCGAGATCGAGCACCCTGCCGTCCTTCAGCCTGACTTTCGCCAGCCCGGCGTCGCCTGGCTTCAATGCCGTCACCGCGGCCGCATCCTGCGCGGTCATGGTCAGCTGGTCGACTCCCTGGCTGCTCGCGAGCGCGCCCGGCGTGAAAGCCACTCCGGCCACCGCAAGCCCGGCCACCTCGTCCAGGCGGCTGCCGGTGAGCACGCCCTGACTGTCGCCCGCGTGCAAGGTGAAACTGTCGAGACGGGCGGCCTGGGCGAAGGCTTGCAGCGGCACCGGCTGGGCGGGGCTCGCGCCGTACTGTTGGACCAGAAGAGTCAGCTGTCCGGGCTGCGCCGCCTGCAGCGGCAGCTTCACCTCCACCTCGTTGGGACGCACGGCCTTCCATTCTGCCTCGACCTCCTTGCCGGCCGGGTCGCGCACCATGATGCGATCGATGCAGCTCACGCTGCTCGCCTGCAGGTGAATGGTGTCCTCGCGGCCGACGATCGCCGCGCTCTCATCGGCGGCCAGCTGCCAGGACTCCTCGTGCGCGTTCACCAGCTTGAACGGAGGTCCATCGAAGGGCTCGAAGCCCCAATATCCCTTCAGCGTGCCGCGCACGATGTTGCCGAGACTCGCGGTGCCCACGCCCGACGTATCGACCACGAAGCCACCCTGCTCCGCATCCGCCTTTGCAGGCAGATCGATCGTCTTGCCGTCGCTTCCCGTCAGAGTGAGGTGCAGGTCGTGCGCATAGCCCGTGGAAAATACGAGCGGCGCTCCCTCCACCGGCAGGACGAGGGAGCTCTTGCGCGCGCAATAGATCTCCTTGGGATCGACCGCATGCAGCGGCGGCGGCTGTGGCGCCTCGATCGCCGGCAGCGCGGTCACGAGCACCGACTTCGGATCGTGAAAAGACGGCGGGGTATTGAGGGTGAGAGCCAGAACTTCGCCACGCTGCGTCGCCAGCGCAGGGATGTACTGATAATGCGCGGTCGTGAAGGAGCCGAAGATCCGGGCGATGTCGAGCACGGACGCTATATAAGGACTGTAGTAGCCATAGCTCAGCTGCGGTGTATAGCTCGCTTCCATCGCCAGATCGGACGCCGGCCCCGACGTCAGCGCCTCGACGATCGACGTGCTGTGGCCGTCGTTAAGGATCAGGGCGTCCTGGCCCTGCATCAGACAGGACGCCTGCAGCTCCGGAATGCGATCGAGGCAGCTGGCTTTCACCTGGATCGCGAGGCTGCGCCCCAGAAGCGGCGCAGCCTCCCTGAGCTCGCCGGGCGCGCTCGCGTCGAGCGCGTGAACCGCCCTGAGATAGGCGTCGAGCCGCGAGCTGTCGAGCGTCGCCTGGTTGAGATCCTGGGAGGTGCGCACGAACGCGCCCGGCCTGCCCTCCACGGCGCCCACCAGCGTCTTGAAGTCCCCGGAGGTCTGCGGCGCGAGAAATACGAGCACCTGCTCGGCGCCTTCGGGCACGGTGAGCTTGAGGCCGTCCTGCGCGCAGCCGTGCTTCCAGGTGTCGCAGACATGAAACCAATCGCGCGGCGGCGGATTGGTTGCACCGCGCAGAAAGGCGGTGACGAGCAGGTAGCGCTGCGACTGCGTTGCCGGCAGATCGGCGCGCACCCACAGGCGATCGCCGGCCGCGAGATTCGGTACCTCCGAGATCGGCAATGTCTGCTGTCCGCGGCCGACGGTCACCTGCAGATCGGGTCCGGCGAGGTCGAACGGAGCCACTCCCGCAGGCGCGAGCGCCGGGAATGCGGCCGAGGAGCACAGCAGGGCGGCAAGCGCCGTCAGACGAAGCAGTCGCATCCTTCTATTTTAAGTTGAAGACCGCAGGCATGCGAGGAAGTGGTCGATGGCAGACAGCACTTCAGGCTCGTCGAGCAGCGGTACATGTCCGCGATTGCCGACAGTCACGTGCACGAGATCGGGCTTCTCGCGCCGCATGCGCTCGACAGTGCCCGCACTCAGGATGTCCGAGCGGGCTCCGTGGATCACCAACATGGGAGTGGAGTGCAGGCGCGCGAACACCGGCCACAGGCTCCCCGCCACCGGGAGCGCCGCGCGCACCGCATCGCCGATGCGCGGGTCGAAATCGAGCACCGGCCTCCCGGACGCATCGGCACGGTAGCTGCGGCGCACGAGCATGGACCAGGTCTCATCGGAAAGTCCCGGCCAGGCATTGCCGTAGACCGCGCGCAGCTGCTTGATGGCCTCATCCCAGGTGCTTACCGGCGGCAGCATCCCGGTATAGCTCCTGATGCGCTCGAGGCCCTTCGGATCGATTTCCGGCCCGATGTCGTTGAGCACGAGGCCCGCCACGCGCTCCGGGATGGCCGCTCCCAGCATCATGCCGAGGAGCCCTCCGAGTGAAGTGCCGATGATGGCGACGCGCTCGAGGTCGAGCGCCTGCAGCAGGCGCTGCAGGTCCGCGATGTAGGTGCCAGGATGATAGTTATGCCACTGCGGATCGCGCGCCGAGAGGCCACGGCCGCGCAGATCGGGACAGATGACGCGATAGCGTGCCGCCAGATGCGGCGCGAGCGCCTCGAAATCGCGGCTGTTGCGCGTCAGACCCGGCAGACACAACACCGTGAGCGGCGTGCGCGCCGATGGCCCGACGGAAGCAGGGAGCCCGCGCGCGCCTTGCTGCTCGTAGATCCGGCAGCAGAGCTCGAGGCCCTCGGCGGAGGTATGGCGCTGCTCGCGGTACGCGGCGGGTGTCATCGTTCGGGGCCCCTTCGAGCCGTGATCGGCACGCGGCCGCCATCATAGCCCAGGGCCGGGCCGCGCATGGTCGCGGTGACCAACAGCCAGACGACGGCCACGGCGCCTGCGAAGAGAAATACCGCGGCCGTGCCGGCGGCCTGATGCACCCAGCCGCCGATGACGCCGCCGGCGAATATGCCCAGGAACTGCGAGCTCGAGTAGATGCCCGTCGCCGTGCCTCTGGCGCCCGCAGGCGCGGTCTTGGTGACGAGCGACGGCAGGCTCGCCTCCATGATGTTGAAGCCGGAGAAGAACACCACCAGTCCCGCGAGCAGAAGATAAGGGTTCGGCCCGCCTACCGCCATCATGAGCTGGCTCACCGCCAGCGCCGCGACAGCGGCCACCAACACGCTCTTCGTGCGCCGGTAGCGCTCCGCCACGATGATGGCCGGCACCATCACCGCGACCGATACCAACAGCACCGGCAGGTACACCAGCCATTGCTCGCGGCTGCTCACGGCAAGCGTGCCGCGCAGCAGCCCCGGCACCACGAGAAAGCTCGCAGTGAGCATGGCGTGCAGTGCGAAGATGCCGAAGTCGAGACGCAGCAGCTCAGGATGCCGCAGGCTTGCGCCGATCAGCGCCGGCACCGTCTCCGCGTCGGGCTGCACGTGCGGCCGCGGCGGCACGGGCACGATGAGAACGGTGATCGCGATCCCGGCAAGCGCGAGCGCGGCCATCAGCCAGAATATGCCGCCGACCCCGATCCACCCGGCGACGGCGGGCCCGGCAACGATCGCCACCAGGAACGAGAAGCCGATCGTCATCCCGACGAGCGCCATCGCCTTGGTGCGGTTCTTCTCCGCGGTGAGATCGGCGATCAGCGCGAGGATGACCGAGCCGATCGCCCCCGCCCCCTGCAGCAGCCGTCCGACGATCATGCCGTCGATAGTGGTCGCGCTCGCCGCGACCGCGCTGCCGATTCCGAAGATCACCAGCCCGATGACGATCATGGTCTTGCGGCCGATCCGATCGGAGAGCGTCCCGAAAGGCATCTGCAGCGCGCCCTGACTCAAGCCATAGATGCCGAGCGCGACCCCTATCCTGTAGGGAGTCGCGCCGGCCAGGTGGCGGGCGAAGGCGGCGAAGACCGGGTACACCATGAAAAGGCCCAGCATCCGCACGCAGAACACCGCCGCCAGAGATGCGGCGGCGCGCAGGTCGTGCTTTTCCATCATCGCCCGCGAGCTTACTGGGTCGCCGCCGGATTGGCCACGCGCCGCTCCTCGGCGCAGCACCGCGGCCGCGCCGCAGGACCTCGTTGCCCGCTGCCTCCGCGGCGCTTAGACTGGATCTCGGCGCAACGGAGTCGACTTTCGATGCAAGGCTCACTCTTCCGTTTCTACGTCCATGAGGGCCATCGGCACCACGGCCGTCTGGTCTGGGAATGGCTGCTGGAGGAAGGTAACAAGCTCGGCATCCGCGGCGGCTCTGCCTTCAAAGCCATGGCTGGCTTCGGCCGGCATCACGTGCTGCATGAGGCACGATTCTTCGAGCTTGCCGGTACGCTCACCGTCGAGGTGGAGTTCATCGTCACGGCCGATGAAGGGCAGAAGCTGCTGGAACTGCTGCACCGGGAGAGAGTACGTCTCTTCTATGCGTACACGCCTGCGTCCTTTGGCGTGATCAACCCGGACGTCGCGGACCCGCCGTCCGCGACGTCATGAAACTCCTGATCGTCGAGGACGAGCACAAAGCCGCCGCCTATCTGTCCCGCGGTCTCGAGGAGTTGACCGTGTCCAGGCTGTCGAACGTCTACGGTCGGCTCACCGCGCTGCCGGTGCTGGCGGCGCTCGTGTGCGCAATGATTCTGTCCGGATGCGCAGCCTACCGGCCGCGGCCGGTCGACGTGCGGCAAAGCCTGGCCGCGTTCGAGGCGCGCCGGCTCGATGCACCCGGGTTGCGACGCTATATGGAGCAGGCACTGCATCGCCCCGTGGCCGCGTGGCCGCTACCGTCGTGGGACTTCGAGCAGCTCACGCTCGCCGCCGATTACTACAACGCCGATCTTGCCGGAGCCCGCGCGAAACTCGCGGTGTCCCAGGCGGCCGTCATCAGCGCGGGCGCGCGACCGAATCCGACTCTCACCTTCTCCCCGAGTTACGACACCACCGCCGAGCCCGGCATCTCGCCCTGGACGCTCGGCTTCGCGCTCGATGTTCCGATCGAGACGGCCGGCAAGCGCGGCTATCGCCTCGCCGAGGCACGGCACCTGGCGAATGCCGCCAGCCTCGAGGCAGCCGGTGCCGCCTGGCAGGTGCGCAGCACGTTACGCAAGACCCTGGTGCAGCTACGGGCCGCCGAGCGCACCCAGGACGTGCTGTCGCGACAGCAGGTGGCCGATAATCTGGCGGCACGGCTGCTGGCAAATCGGCTGAGCGTCGGTGAGGCGTCCGCGACGGAAGTAGAAGTCGTGCGCATTGCCGCGGATCAATCCGCACTTCAGCTGCAGGAAGCGCGCAAGCAGACTGCACAGATGCGATTCGAAGTCGCTGCCGCTCTCGGGGTACCCGCGGCCGCGCTCGATGGCGTTAGGTTGAGCTTATCGGCACTCGATATTTTCCCGTCGCCCGAACAGGTCGCTCCCTCTCGCGAGCAGGCCCTGCTCGATCGCACGGATGTCCTGGCGGCTCTGGCGGAGTACCAGGCGAGCGACTCGGCCCTACGGCTGGAATTGGCCAGGCAGTACCCCGACCTCGATATCGGGCCAGGCTTCTCGCACGGCTACACGGCGAACGAGCTCGAGAACTCCCTGACGTTCGGCCTCTCCCTCACTCTGCCCCTCCTCAACCACAACCAAGGCCCGATCGCGGAGGCGCAGGCACGCCGGCGCGAAGCCGCCGCCAACTTCAACGCCGTGCAGGCACATGCCGTGACAGAGGTGGATGCGGCGCTGAGCGCGTACCGGGCCTCGCTCGCCAAGCTCCATACCGCCAACGCGCTGCTCGCCGACCAGCACAGGCGCATGGATTCCATGCAGGCCCTCTTCAATGCCGGTGAGACTGATCACCTGACGCTGGCGCAAACGCAAAGTGAGCTCGCAACCGACGAGCTCGCGCGCCTGCAGGCCTTCACCGAAGCGCAGCTCGCTTTGGGCGCGCTCGAGAATGCCATGCAGCATGCGCCCGGTGCAGTCGATGTGCGATCGGGCGGACATCCGTGAAGAAAGCACGCTCCATCGTCATCGTAAGCGCCGTGGCGTTGGCGCTCGCGGGACTTCTCACCTGGGGCTTTTTTGCGGGCCGCTCCGAAGCCGCAGCGGAGGCGGCAAGCGAGCAGCCCGTCACTCCAGCCGTACAGGTCACACAGAACCCGCTCGGTCCCCCGACTCTGACCGTGAGTCCCGAGCTACAGCAGCAGGGGGGCATCGAAGTCCGCGAGGCGCGGCCGGCGCCGTACCGGCAGCGGACCGAAGCTTATGGCAGCGTGCTCGGGCTACAGCAACTGACCGGCATCGCCAATACCCTGGCCAGCGCCAATGCGCAGCGCGCCATCGCGGCGGCGAAAGCGGCGGCATCCCGGGCCGCTTTGCGGCGTGCGCGGCTTCTCTTCAAGGACGAGCAGAACTTCTCCCGTGCACAACTCCAGGCGGCGCAAGCGGCGTTTCAAACAGACGAGGCAGACCTGCGCGCGGCGCAGGTGCAGGCGGAGAATGCCGTCGCCGAAGCGGATCAGGCGTGGGGCCCCGTCCTCGAACGGTCGTTGACGTCCAACGCTCCGCTCGCGCAGTCGCTGCTGCAACACCGTCAGGTCCTGATCCAGGTCACGCTGCCGCTCGGAAATTCGATGACGGGCCCGCCGCAGACGGCCTCGATCGAGGCCGCCGGCGGCAAGCCGGTCCGCGCGCAGCTCGTGTCCGCCGCGGTCAGCACCGACCCGCATATCCAGGGCGCGAGTTACTTCTTTGCGGCCTCCGCCGCCAGCGGGCTGCTGCCTGGAATGAACGTCATCGCTGAGCTTCCCGCGGGCAATGCCGAGGAGGGAGTCGCGGTTCCGGCATCGGCTGTCGTCTGGCTCAATGGCGACGCCTGGGTGTATCTGCGAACCGGCAGCAACGCATTCAGCCGCCGGCGGATCGCCACGGCGCTACCGCAACCGGACGGCGGCTACGTTCTGGCGCCGCACTCCCTGCCGCCCCGATCTCTGTTGGTCGTTTCGGGCGCGCAAATGCTCCTGTCGCAGGAGTTCAGCGCCGAGATCGACGTGAGCGATTGACGTGTCGCCGCCACCGGGCGCCCGAGCTACAGGCCTCCAGGCCGCGATCATTGCATTCTCGGTCCGACACCGTGGAGCGGTGATCGCGCTCGGCTGTCTGCTGCTCGCCTTCGGACTCGCGAGCCTCATCGGCGCGAAGTACGACGTCTTCCCGGAATTCGCGCCGCCGACGATCAGCATACAGACCGAGGCACCTGGATTGACGCCGGAGCAGGTCGAAATGCTGGTGACGACACCGATCGAGACGCAGGTCAACGGCGTTCCGGGGATCCAGCGGCTCACGTCCAGCTCCCTGCAGGGCATTTCCGTGGTCGACATCTCCTTCGACCCAACCACGGACATCTATCGCGACCGGCAGGTGGTCGCGGAGCGGCTCGCGGTTGCGGCGCAACAGCTGCCGCAGGGAGTCAGCCCGCCCGACATGACACCCCTCACTTCGGCAACCGGCACGGTGCTCGTCGTCGGCCTGACATCGAAGACCCGCTCGCTCATGGATCTCAAGGGGGTGGCGCAGTGGACGCTCCGTCCCCGGCTGCTGGCGGTTCCGGGCGTGTCGGATGTGTCCATCTTCGGGCGGGACACCCGGTCGATACAGATCCAGGTCCGGCCGCAGCAGCTGGCGCGCTACGGGATCGGGATGAACGAGGTGCTGGCAGCCGCGCGGAAAGCCACGGCGGTGCGCGGGGCCGGCTTCATCGATACCGCCACCCAGCGCATCGTCTTCCAGAGCGAGGGGCAGTCGGTGACCGCCTCACAGCTCGCAGGCACCCTGCTCATTGCGCACGGCGCGGCACGGGTGACGCTCGGCGAGGTCGCCTCCGTCATCGAGGCGCCTGAGCCTGCCATCGGCGGCGGCCTCATTAACGGCAAACCGGGCGTCGTGCTCTACATCATAGAGCAGTACCGCGCCAACACCGTCGAGGTGACACGACACGCCGAAGCGGCGCTGGCCGACATGTCGGCAGGACTGAAGGCGCAGGGAATCGAGCTCCATCCCGATCTCTTCCGCGCCGCCAACTTCATCGACGCCGCCATGAGCAATATCCGCTCGTCGCTCTATATCGGCGGTGCGCTGGTGATCGTCGTCCTCACCCTCTTCCTCTTCGACTGGCGCACGGCGGCCATCAGCATCGCCGCCATTCCCCTCTCGCTGCTCTCGGCCATCATCGTTCTCGGGCGGCTCGGCGGGTCGCTCAACACGATGACTCTGGGCGGTCTGGCGATTGCCGTCGGCGTTGTGGTCGATGATGCGGTAATCGACATCGAGAACATCATCCGGCGCCTGCGCCAGAATCGGCAGCGGCCCGATCCGTTACCGGTCGGCCGTGTCATCGTCGATGCCTCGTACGAGGTGCGCGGCGCCGTCGTCTATGCCACGTTCGCCGTGCTCCTCGTATTCGTACCGGTCCTGCTCCTGCCGGGCTTGTCGGGTGCGTTCTTCGGGCCCCTCGGCATCAGCTACAGCCTGGCCACCCTGGCCTCGCTCGGCGTTGCGCTGACCATCGTCCCGGCGCTGGCGATGACTCTGCTTTCCGGGCGGACTCAGAACGAGGCTTCACCGCTCGAGCGCTGGCTGCACACGCGTTATGAGAAGCTGCTCGAGCGCATCTCACTGCAGCCGCGAGCCGTCATGATGGCAGCCGCGGCTTTCACGGTGCTCGGATGCGCCACTCTGCCGCTCTTCGAATCGAGCTTCCTGCCCGATCTGCGGGAGGGTCATTTCATCGTGCACATGTCGGGGGTGCCCGGTACCTCACTCGACGAGAACCTTGCAACGGGGAAGCGCGTGGCGGCGGCCCTCCTCGGGATCCCGGGGGTTCGCTCGGTCGCGCAGCGCGCCGGGCGTGCGGAGCTCATCTACGATGTCTACGGGCCCGAGTACAGCGAGATCGAGGTCGACCTCGAGCCCGGCCTCACGGGCGACGAGCAGGATGAAGTCGAGGCCGAGATGCGCAAGGCGGTCTCCCGGTACGTGGGCGTCAACTTCTCGATGGACACGGCTCTGAGCGAGCGGATCGAAGAAACCCTCTCCGGCTACACCGCCGCAAATGCGGTCGACATCTTCGGCAACGACCTCGATGCGCTCGACAGGACGGCACGGGCGGTCGCACGAGCGCTGAACGGGGCGCGTGGCGTGACCGACGTCACTGTGCAGTCACCGCCCGGCCAGCCCCAGCTCACCATCCGGCTGCGCAAAGCCGCGCTCGTGCGCTGGGGGTTCAACCCGGCGGACGTGCTGGATGCGATCCGCACCGCCTACGCCGGTGATACGGTCGGTCAGGCATACCAGGGCAATCAGGTTTTCAACGTGATCCTCATTCTCGATGCGAAGGAGCGGCGGAGCGTGAGCTCCGTCGGACAGCTCCTGTTGCGGGCGCCCGGCGGGACGCTGGTGCCCCTCGGCCAGCTCGCCGACATCTACGAGAGCTCGGGCCGCTCCCAGATTCAGCATCAGGGCGGATTACGGGTCGCGAGCGTGACGTTCAATGTCGCCGGCGCGGCGACCGCTGCGGTGGCGCGGGCCGCCCGCCTCCGGGTCGCCTCCCGGGTCGCATTGCCGCCCGGCACCTACATCCAATTCGCCGGCAGCGCGGCGGAGCAGGCCCGCGCGCAGCACAACCTCATCCTCGACTCGCTGATGGCCGCGGTGGGGATTGTGATCCTGCTCTCCATCGTCACACGCAACTGGCGCAACCTCGTGCTCATACTCGCCAACCTGCCGTTCGCCCTGGTCGGCGGCGTGCTCGCAGTGTTCGGTATAGGAGGATTGCTGACGCTCGGGGCCATGGTGGGATTCGTGACCGTGTTTGGAATCACGGTGCGCAACTCCATTCTCATGATCGCGCATTACGAGCACCTGGTGGCGGTCGAGGGCATGCCGTGGGGGCCGGCGACCGCGATTCGCGGCGCGGCCGACCGGATGATACCGATCCTCATGACCTCGCTCGTGACGGGCCTCGGGCTGTTGCCGCTCGCAGTCGGCAGCGGCGCGGCGGGGCGTGAGATCGAGGGGCCCATGGCCATCGTCATCCTGGGAGGCCTCGTCAGCTCGATGGCACTGAACCTCCTCGTGCTGCCGACCCTGGCGTTGCGCTTCGGGAGGTTCGAAGGCGAGAGCGACGAGCTCGGCGAGCGTGAGTCGTCTCAGCCCTCATGAGGCAGCGGCACGCCCCGCTGTCCGCGGTACACTGCCCGCATGCAAGGCAAAACCGTCGTCATCACCGGGGCCACTTCTGGAATCGGGGCCGTTGCGGCCAGGCGTCTTGCCGAGCAGGGCGCGCGCATCGTAATGGTCGCGCGCAGCAGGCAACGGGCGGAGGAAACGCTGCGGATCTTGCGCACCGCCAACGACCGGCAGGAACACACCGCCTTCTACGCGGACCTTTCGCGCCTGCGCGAAATGCAACGCGTCGCCGCGGAGATCGCCGCCGCGGAACCGAAAATCGACGTGCTGATGAACAACGCCGGCCTCATCTCCTCACGCAACGTGAAGACCGAGGACGGCCTCGAGCTGATGTTCGCCACCAATCACCTGTCGTATTACGTGCTCACCAACCTCCTACTGGGGCGGTTGCGCGCAGCCGGCGACGCCCGGGTCGTCTGCACCGCATCTGAGGCTCATCGCCGGGGCAGGCTCGACTTCGATCGCCTGCAGGAGCAGAAAGGCATGGTGGGCTACGGCACCACCAAGCTCTGTAACATCCTCTTCGCGCGCGAGCTTGCACGGCGCCTCGCAGGCTCGCGCGTCACGGCCAACTCCCTGCATCCGGGCTTCGTCGCCACCCGTTTCGGCGACAACGCGGGGGGCGCGATGCGGACCGGACTCGCGATCGCCAAGCGGCTCTTCGCCCTGTCGCCGGAAGATGGGGCGAAAACCATGGTGTACCTCGCAGGCTCGGCGCAAGTGGCGGGCCAAAGCGGCCGCTACTACGACCGGTGCGCCCCGACCGACCCTTCGCGCGAGGCGCTGAGCGACGAAGGCGCCCGGCGGCTGTGGCAGCTGTCGGCGGAAATCACGGGAATAGGCAGTTAGGTCACATGTTGAGGACGGCGCCGCCGCCCTGAGTCTGTGATATCTTCCCGGCAGGCAGCGACGCCCTGAGGGAGACGCGGAGTGAATAGAACGACAAAGATCCTGCTCGTCATCGGGGGCCTCATCGTGCTGTCATATCCGGGTATCGCCTGGGTGGACGGCATCGCGGTCGAGAGCCGGATGCAACACAATGCGCAACACGTGATGGACCAGTTTCCTTATCTCACGCTGGTCAAGCGCGAATACCACCGCGGCGTGTACCGGTCTACCGAGGTCGCCACCTGGGGCGTGCACAATCCGGCGCTGCAGGCCATGAAAGCCGCCACCGGCGCCGGCCTTCCCTCTGCGGCCACCATCACGATCATCAGCACCATCCAGCACGGGCCGTTCCCCGGAGGTCACGCCATCGCCCTCGCGGTCGTCGATTCAACGCTCGTCACGCCGCCGGCACTGCAGAGTGAATTGTCGGGCGCGCTCGCCTCGAAGCCGATTCTGCAGACCCACACGATTGTCGGGTTGTTCGGCGGAGCGACCATCAATGTGGCGGGCCCGGCCGTCAGCCTCGAGCTGCCTGACGGCTCCAGCCTCCAATGGGGCGGGCTGACGGGCACCGTTGCGACCACCCGCAATCAGGCGCACTGGTCCGGCCAGTTGATCCTGCCGCGCTTCGCGTTCCGGAGTGCGCAAGGGGGCATCGAGCTTACGGGTGTCGAGTACTCCGGCTCCCACCAGAAGGCGTTCGACGGCATTTATCTCGGAGCCGGCACCTTCACCATCGAGCGGATGGACGGGACCAGCCCGCGCTCCGGCGACTACTCGCTGCAGCGCATCTCGCTCAGCACCAACTCGAAGGCCGACGGCGACTTCTTCGACATGCGGATCGATGCCGCCATGGATGCCGCGAAAGTCGCGGCCGTGCAGCTGAAGAACGTCACGTACTCGGAAAGCTTCGAGCACGTGCACGGGCCATCATTCGCCTCGATGGTGCGGGCGATCCGCACGGCGCAGCGTCAGGCCGGCCCGAATCGGGCACTGGTTCAGGCCGGCGTGCAGAACGCCATCCGTCAATACGGCGTCGACCTGCTGTTACATGATCCGGTGCTCGACATCCATCAGATCGGCTTCGCCATGCCCGAAGGCAGCTTCCAGCTCTCGGCAAAGATCAGCGCGCCCGGCCTCTCCCGCGCCGACCTGCAGTGGCCGGCGGCCATCATGGCGCTCAAGACCCATGCCGATGTCACCGCGGACCTGCGGATCGACAACGGGCTGCTGCAGAAGCTTCTGGCCATGGGCGGCTCGAACCCGAACATCGCCGCTCGACTGTCGGCTCTCGAGCAGCAGGGCTACCTGACTGCGGCATCGAGCGCCGTCACGACCCACGTGCAATTCTCGGGGGGCACCCTCAGCCTGAACGGCCACGTCTTCCCGCCGGCGCCGCCGGTCAACTGACGGAGCCGCTCAGGTCTGTCCCGGCGGCCTGCATCTGGTGTCGGGTGCGCGCCGTCGAGCGGTCGAGAGTCATGCGCACGAATTCGATGTGCTCGCGCAGCTGATAGAGGTGCTCGGCGTGCGAGCCGGGTATCTTTCGCAGGATGACCGCGCGCTCGATCTCCTCGAGCCGCTCGAGCAGCGCGGCGCGCCGCTCCGGGGTCAGCTTCTCCAGCGATTCGCGCTCCAGTGCCATGAGCTCCCCATAGCGGCGGTGAATACGGGCGTCCACGCGCCAGCGATAGAGATTCGGCAGGTAGCGCAGTCCGGGAATCAGGATGATGAGGATGGGCACGAGCACCACCGCGATGCGGTTCACCAGGCTGGCCACCCAGAAAGGCAGGTAGCGATACGTGAAGCTCCTGCCGGATTTGTAATACCGCGCCGCTTCCGAAGCCAACGGGTACGAGGTATAGGTGCTCGGGAACTGGTGTGCGGACTGCAGCAGGGTGGCGCGGCCGTGCACCTCCTGGGCCGCCTCGATCAGCAGGTCGCAGAGCGCCGGATGCAGGCCCGAGCGCGCGATCATCTCGACGGCAGGGGCCAGCATCGTGAGCGGCTTCGCCGGCAGATTGGCGCCGAGGTCGAATGTGCCCTCCGGAATCTGCAGCTCGTGGAGGTAGGGAAAACGCCTGGTGTAGGCAGCCGCCTGGGTGAAATTGAACATGCGGATGCCACGAGTATGCAGCAGGGCGCGGATCGTGGCGGTCGGCGCGGAATCGCCCGTGAGGAAGATCGCATCCACCCGCCGCTCGAGCAGCGCCTCGTGGGCGGCTTCGCCTTCGAGGTCGAGGAGTAGACTCGGGCCGTTCGAGTCGATCCCGTTGGCATCGAGCAGCGCGAGCGCAAGCAGCCGCGTACCGCTGCCTGTCTTGCCGATCGCGATGCGCTTGCCCTTGAGCTGCGACAGGCGAGAGATCGGCCGTCGTCCACGATAGAAGATCGTGAGCGGCTGATAGAACATACTGCCGAGGGACACGATGTCGCTGGTATCGGCTCCCTGCCGTGCCGTCGCCTCCGCCGCGAGGCCCGCTTGCACGAGCGCGATATCGACATGTGAATGCGGGTCGGCCAGCCGGTCGAGGTTTTGCAGGGAGCCGACCGATGGGATGATTTTGAGGTCGATGCCGCTGCGCGCAAGGATCGCCCGGTACTTCTCGGCGTCGTTCTCGAACGAGCTGCCCTTCGGCCCGCCGCTCATGGTGAGTGAGTGCGGCGGCGGGCGGGCGCCGAAATGCCACGCCGCCCAGATGGCCAGGGCGCTCGCGAGCAGGATCGGGCCGAGCGTATGGAGGAGATCCGGCCAGGAGACGGTGGTGATCTTGAGCGGCAGGCGGAGCTTGCCCCCATGCCGCCGGCCGGCGGAGCCCGATTCAGAATTCGATTCCATGCCGGGAGGCGAGTCTAGCACCCGAGCGTCGAAATGACGTGGGCTGCGCTTTCACCGATGGACATGCGGGCAGGCTCCAACAGCGCTCCGTGTATATATTTATATTTCATATAGTTACAGTGCTTTTCTCAACCTCTACCGTAAACCGGCACCAGCGCTCCCGTGACCGCGGACGCCTCCTCCGAGGCGAGGAATGCGATCACCGAGGCGATTGCTTCGGGTCGCACCCAACGTGAAAAATCCGCGTTCGGCATATCCGCTCGATTTCGGGGCGTATCGATGATGCCGGGCAGCACGGCGTTGACAGTGACTCCACGGTCCTTCAGCTCCTCGGCCAGGCTCTCCGTGAGTTTGTGGACGCCAGCTTTGGACGCCGTGTAGGCACCCATACCTGCGCCCGCAGGCCGTGCCGCCGCACCTGCGCCCACGTTGATGATGCGACCGGCCGGGCTCGCGAGCAGCTGTGGCAGCGCCGCCTTGGTGCTCACCACGGCGGTCTTGAGGTTGCTGGCGAACATCGCATCCCAACCTTCGATGTTCCCCTGCTCCAGGGTCTGCCACTGGAAGCCGCCGGCAATGTTGACCAGAACGTCGATCGCTCCCAACGTGGTCCGCACCGTCTCCATCGCGGTACCCGTGCTGGTGGCGAGCGTCAGGTCCACACCACCCAACACGCTGTGCGGCGCCGGGAATTCCGCTGCGACCCGGGCAGGCGGCTGCCCCCGGTCCAGGAGAGCGACGGCCGCGCCCTGCTCGCGGAAGCTGCGCGCGACTGCGATTCCGAGATTGCCGAAAGCCCCGGTCACGACGACGGAGCGCCGGCGAGGAGAGGTCGAGGCCATGGCTGCGTCACTCCTGCAGGGCGGATACCCGGTGCCGGATGATATTCCTCGCCTTCGCCGTCCGCGCAGGTCATCCGCTACGGAGCGCTGAAGCCTCGCGCGAGAGTCTCCCGCAGGTGGTCGATGACGCACTGCACGGCCCGCGAGGTCCGCGGCGACCACGGCCGGATCGCCTGCAGACGATCGCCGAAGAAGCCCACCGGCCGCCACTGCGGCAATACCGGCACCAGCTCGCGCGATTCCGCACCGCTCCAGGCGGTGAAATCGGGCAGCATGCCTACACCCATTCCCGCGGCTGCCGCCTCGCGCAGCACCTCACTGTTGTTGGCTCGCAGCGGCCCTCTCACCGGCACGCTGAGCCGTTCCGGTGCCCTGGTGCGTCGCTCGCGGCGCTCGAATGACCAGGTGGGCGAGCCGCCGTCGCGCAGATACAGAAGGCACTGGTGCCGCGCCAACTCGCTGGGATGCTCCGGCACGCCGCACCGCGCCAGGTACTTCGGGCTTGCGAGGAGCACCGAGCGGGTCTCACACAACACCGTGGCTATGTGGGACTCCGGGACGCGGCTCGCGTGCCGCACCGCAAGATCGAAGCCCTCCTGAGTGAGATTGACGAAACGGTCGTTGAGATCGAGCTCCAGGCGCAGGTCCGGATAGCGCTCGAGGAGCGTCGGGACGGCGGGAGCGATGTGCTGGCGCCCCAACGCCACGGGCGCCGTCATCCGCACGAGACCGCGCGGGGCGCCGGCGAGATCCCTGACTCCGGCAATGCCCTGCTCGATGTGCACGAACGAGGCCCGTGTCTCCTCGACGAGCTGCTGTCCGGCGGGCGTCAGCGTGATCGACCGCGTGGTGCGGCGAACCAGCGACACACCGATCGTGCGTTCGAGATCCTTCAGCCGGATGCTGACGGATGATTTCGCGACCCCGAGCCGGCGCGCTGTCTGCGTGAGGCTGCGCGTCTCGGCGATCACGGTCAGCATGTGAAGGTCCGGCAGCGCCGCTTCGAAGTCCCGGGTGCTCATGGGTCGCTCACCATCGATTGTTCGATTTATTGAACATTGTAATCGCACGGTAATGGTTCTCAACGGCGGTCGCGCTCCTAGACTGCGGGCAGGCTTCTCCGGACGTGCTCCCATGGCTACCGCCCCTCTCTCCTTTGCCGCCCCCGAGGGCTCACTCGTCGGTCACTGGATCGGCGGCCAGCCGGCCCCGGGCGAAGCCGCCCGTGCCCAGGACGTGTTCAACCCCGCGACCGGAAAGGTCGCCAGGCGTGTGACGATGGCCGACAGAGCTCTCGTCGACCGCGCAGTCTCGAGCGCGGCGGCTGCATGGCCGGCCTGGGCGGATACGCCTCCCATCCGCCGCGCCCGTGTGCTCGGCCGGTTTCTGGTGCTGCTGAACGAGCGCCGGGACGAGATCGCCAGCCTCATCACCGCCGAGCACGGGAAGGTGTTTTCGGACGCTCAGGGCGAGGTCATGCGCGGCATCGACGTGGTGGAATTCGCCTGCGGCATTCCGCAGCTCCTGAAGGGCGATTTCACCGACCAGGTCTCGACCTCCATGGACAACTGGACCCTGCGCCAGCCTCTCGGGGTGGTCGCGGGCGTCACGCCGTTCAACTTCCCCTGCATGGTGCCCTGTTGGATGTTCCCCATCGCCATCGCTGCGGGAAACACTTTCGTGCTCAAGCCCAGCGAGCGCGATCCTTCCGCCTCGCTGATGATGGCGCAACTTCTCAAGGAGGCAGGCCTGCCGGATGGGGTTTTCAACGTGGTGCAGGGCGACAAAGTCGCCGTCGATGCCCTGCTCGAGCATCCGGACGTGCGGGCCCTCAGCTTCGTCGGCTCGACTCCGATCGCGCGGCGCCTCTACGCGCGTGGCGCTGAGCTCGGCAAGCGCGTACAGGCGCTCGGGGGCGCGAAGAATCACCTGGTCGTCATGCCGGACGCCGATCTCGAGCAGGCGGTCGACGGGTTGATCGGGGCGGCCTACGGATCGGCGGGCGAGCGGTGCATGGCCATCAGCGTCGCCGTACTCGTAGGTGATGTCGCGGACCGGGTCGTTCCCCGGCTCGCGCAGCGAGCCGGGGCGTTGCATGTCGGAAATGGCATGGACGCAGGTGTGGAAATGGGTCCTGTCGTGACCCGACAGGCGCTGGAGCGGATCTCTGGCTACATCGAGACCGGCGTTCGCGAAGGCGCGCAGTTGGTGAGGGACGGCCGCAAACTGAAAGTACCGGGATACGAGGACGGCTTCTTCATGGGCGGCACCCTCTTCGACCACGTCCGACCCGAGATGACCATATACAAGGAGGAGATCTTCGGACCCGTCCTGAGCTGCGTGCGGGTCAAGGACGCGGCCGAGGCACTTCGCCTGGTCAACGCTCACGAGCTCGCCAACGGCGTCGCCTGTTACACGCGCGACGGCGGTATTGCGCGGGAGTTCGCGAGGCGCATCGAGGTGGGGATGGTCGGCATCAACGTCCCGATTCCCGTGCCGATGGCCTGGCATGGCTTCGGCGGCTGGAAGAACAGCCTCTTCGGCGACATGCATGCCTACGGCGAGGAAGGGGTGCGCTTTTACACGCGGCAGAAGTCCGTCATGCAGCGCTGGCCGGTAAGCGCGCGCGAAGGCGCAGAGTTCGCAATGCCGACGGCGCGCTGAGGCTCGCCGCCGGGCGCAGGATGCGTTGGCCCGTCAGGCGGGCTTACGGCTGAGGAGAGCGGACCGCAAGCACTGGCAGACGACCTCCTCCCTCTGGTTGATCGCCTGATGCTGGAAGGTGACGATCCCTGCATTCGGTCGCGAACGGCTCGCTCTCAGGCTCATCACCTCGGTATCCACGCGCAGCGTGTCGCCGATGAACACCGGCTTCGGCATGACGACCTTGTCGTAGCCGAGATTGGCCACGAGCGTACCCAGTGTCGTATCACCCACGCTGAGGCCGATCATCAGCGCGAAGGTAAAGGTGCCGTTGACCAGTATCTGACCGAACTCGCTCGCCTTCGCCGCTTCGAGATCGATGTGCAGCGGCTGCGGATTGTGCGTCATGGTCGAGAAAAGGAGATTGTCGGTCTCCGTCACCGTTCGCCGGATCTCATGAGTGATCCGGTCGCCCACCTGCCATTCATCGAACCAGCGACCTGCCATTGAGCCCCCTTATCGGCGTGGTGCGCGCGCGGCGAGCCTCAGCAGGGCGTGCGCGCGCGCCAGGTGCGGGCGATCGAGCATCGCGCCCTTGTGACCGACGGTGCCCGCACCAGGGTTGGCGGCGAAGAGATCGACGATCTCCTGCGCCGCCTGCAGCTCCTCGGCACTGGGCGTGAAGGCCTCGTTGATCACATCCACCTGCGCCGGGTGGATGGCGAGCATGCCGCGAAAGCCGGCACGGCGGGCCTGCTGCGCCCGTTGGCGAAGGCCGGGCTCATCGCGGAAATCGCCATGGATCGTCTCGACGGCGGCAACACCGGCCGCTGAAGCCCCCAGGAGACAGAAGCTGCGCGCCATCTCATACGTGAAGGCATAAGTGCCGTCCGCGTTGCGGTTATCGGCCGCGCCCACCGCATCCGCCAGATCTTCCGCACCCCACGTCAGGGCCGCCAATCGTGGCACGCCGGCGTAGGTTCCGGTAGTAAACATGCTTTGCGCCGTTTCGGTGACCAGCGCGATCACTGCAGTCGCACCCTGCTCGATACCCGCGGCAACCTCGAGGGCGGACAGGTAATGATCCAGACACTCGACATCAGCCCGGCCGCGCGCCTTGGGCAGCATGATGCCGCCGGGACGGCACGCCACCACCGCTGCGAGGTCCGACAGCGCGTGCGATCCCTGCAGCGGGTTGATGCGCACCCAAAGGCGGGAGCGGTCCGGCGGCTGCGCGCTGAGAAACGCGGCGATTTGGCGCCTCGCCTTCGGCTTCTCGGCCTCCGCCACCGCATCCTCGAGGTCGAAGAGCACGATGTCCGCCGGCCCCCCTGCCGCCTTCTCCATCTTCCGCTCGCTGTCGCCGGGGGCGAAGAGCCAGGAGCGGGCACCGAGGCTTTGTGTGCTGGCGGTCATGTAGCCGGATTTTATCCTGATTCGGCCGGCGCGCGGAACGTCGGCGTGACGAGGCGCAAGGCTTGCCGCAAGCGATGGCATGTCGTCCAGCCTGTCGCCGAGGTTGTCGCTCCTGCTCCGCTCAGAGCGCTACCGATGCCTGGATGCCGAGGCGGCCATCCGCGCACGGACGGACTTCTTCGCCGCGGCGTCGATAGTGACGCGCGTCCGTTTAGTCGAAACGGAGATAGCCCCGCTCTCCCTTTGCGGAGATTCGGCACTCGGTAGAGAATCGCTCTGGGATCTCTTACAGACAGCGGCTATGCTCACGGGAACATGCCATTGCGGCGCACTGAATTGGAGCCTGGAAGGCGATCCAGGCTCAATAACCGCCTGCAACTGTACGCTCTGTCGCCGATACGGCGCACTCTGGGCCTACGATTATGAAAACGAACGAATTCGGATATCGGGGCCCAGCTCGATCTATACCCGCCCCGGCAAGGCGGATCCCGTATTGGAAATCCACTTCTGCCCAACATGCGGTTGCGTGCTCTGCTGGCGCGGATTACGTCGAGACAAAGACGGCCGACGGCGGATCGCCGTGAATATTCGGCTCGCTCCTCCCGAAGCAGTTGCGGACCTGCGGATCGATCATTTTGATGGGCTGGACTCGTTTGAGGATCTACCTGGCGACGGCAGGTGCGTACGTGACATGTGGTTCTAAGGGAAGGTGCTGCTGAGCTCTCTTCCATGTGATTCCTTCGTGACGCGCTTTCGGAGGCAGTCCGCTAGTGGTCTTCTCGCACGGCGTTTTGCTCATGCGCCATGAGTTTCGCTGAAGCAGACCCGCGTAGCAGAACGCGTGGCCGCGGGCTTCAGCGGCCGAGCATCGTGGCTACGGGTTTCCACCACGGGCTCACATACAGCCACACCGCACGGAAGTCGTGAATCCCAGCACGAGCATTGCACCATACAACGCCGTGCCGGCCATCCCCAGCTCGCGATGAAGGTCCACTCTTCGCGAGCGGATGAGCAGGACCTGGGCGGTCAGCGGGCCGAGCCAGCTGATGAATACGACTCCGTGAAAATAGACGACCGCTGGAAAGAGATGGTGGGCTCGAACACGGCCAAGGATTTCCGGCACGAATCCCATCAGGATTCCGAGCCAGAGCAGCGCCACCATCAGCAGGAAGAAATTGCGATCCCGGCGACGATGATCGGCGAACACGCGGCCGCCCTGAGGCGGCGCCACTACGGTAGCGACGGAACGCCCTGGTAATCGGGATGAACCACGACGTCGTAAATCGTCGCGTGGCACTCGAAGTCGGTGAGCGCGCGGGCCGCACCGACCAGCCTCGCGCCATCCATCGCAAAGCACACGACGTCACTCTTCTCGAAGGCCCTTCTGACCTTGTCTCCCTCCCGCCCACCGAGATTCGTGAGCTTGAAGAGCTCGACCAGCGCCGGCCACTCGACGCCATCGCTCCGACACTGCATTGTAACCGTATCGGCATGAGACATATGAGACCCCCCGCCCGGCACGGGAGTATTGTACTCTCCAGCCATAACGACACCGCACCACACACATGGCCGGATATTCGGCAACGCCACTGGTGAAGAAGCTCGGACTCAAAGAGGGTTGCGCCATTCACACCATCGGCGCTCCTCCCGGATATCGTGCGCTTCTGAATCCGCTGCCGGCAGGTGTAAGATTCAAAGCCGCGCTGGACGAATCGGTCGGCATCGTGCACTTGTTCGAGACGAAAGAAGATCGCCTTGCGACGATATTGATCGGGCTGCGGCAGAACATCGCACCCGACACAGCAGTTTGGGTGTCATGGCCGAAGAAGGCGTCGAAGATGCCGACGACCCTCACTGAGGGGTTGATTCGCGACGCCGCTCTGCCGCTCGGTTTCGTTGACGTAAAAGTGTGCGCCGTCACCGAAATCTGGTCCGGGCTGAAGCTCGTGATCCGCAAAGAGCTTCGCTAGCGCAAGACATCGCCGGGCGGCAAGAGATCGCCCACACTCGCGTGGCGGCGGCGCACTGTATTGAAGCGCCGACTCGAGGAGGTCGCTCCGAGTGCAGAGGCTGCTCGCGTGCGCGGATTGACTTTCAGCGGTGCTGCAGTCGCAGGCTCTGCCAGGAGCCGTCGGACGTCCAGCCGCCGTCCACTGCGATGGCCTGACCATTGATGAAGCCGCTCGCCGCGGGGTCGGCCAGAAAGCTCACTGCGTTCGCGATATCTTCGGGCGAAGCAAAGCGGCCCATGGGGACTCGATCAGTGATATCGGCGTCCGTATAGCTGCCGCCTGCCTGATCCGCCACGTCCATCTCCGTTTTCACCCAGCCCGGGCACACGGCATTGCAGCGCACGCCGTACCCGCCCCACTCCGCCGCGAGCGTGCGCGTCATGCCGATGAGCCCGTGCTTGGAGGCGTTGTAAGCGACCCGATCAGAGATGCCGACGAGGCCCGCGATCGAGGCGATGTTGATGATGCTCCCGGAACGTTGGGCGAGCATGACCTTACCCGCGGTGCGCGCGGCAATGAACGCACCAAGGAGGTTGATCTCGAGGACGCGGCGGAACTGCTCTGCAGAGGTATCCTGTGCGCGGCCGATGCAGCTCACTCCCGCATTGTTCACCAGGACATCCAATCGTCCCCAGCGCGATACGATCTGTCCGACACCCGCCTCCGTCGCCCGCTCGTCGGAGATGTCTCTCACGAGCTCGATGGCTTCGCATCCCGAGCTACGCAGTGAGCTCAGCGTATCGATCGGAGCGCGAATGTCATTCAGGGCAAGAGCATACCCGCGCGCTCCCAGCGTCTGCGCAATGCAGCGGCCAATGCCTTGCGCTGCGCCCGTGACCAAGGCCACACGTCTGGATTCCATCACCCCTCCGGACTCGCCGAGGACGGGCGCAGTATATACCGCGCGCCAGACCTCTCAGTTGCCGGAGCTCCGCGCCTAAACGCCCAGCCGCAGTCCTGCGCTCTCGTAGATCCGCGAAATGGCCGTCATATCCCGCAGACCCTCCTCACCACCTGTCTTGGGCTCGCGGTCGTCCCATACGCAGCGGGCAAAATAATCGGCCTCCAGCGTGAACTGCCCCGGCTCGCGGACCGGATCTGGTATATCGAGGGTCTTGCCGCTTGCCAGACCGGCCGTCAGGTGCATGCCGCTGTAGTTGAACCCGTTCATGTAGATCCATCCCTTCGACGCATGGACGCGAAAAAACCCGTCCATTTGCGCGCCATACGAGGTGTTGCAACTTGCCACGATTCCGGACGGAAACCTCATCGTCCAGCCATCGCTCTCCTCCACCTGTGTAAACCGGCCATCGTGGTCGATTACCGAGGCATATGCCTTGATGTCTCGCGGATCCTCGCCCGTGAGGTAACGCGCCGCGTTCAGAGAGTAGATGCCCACATCCACCAGCGGCCCGCCGCCAGCCAGCTTCTTGTTCAATCGCCACTCACCCGGCTTGATGTCGAACCCGAACGCGCTCTCGATCGCCTGCACCTGCCCGACCTGCCCGGTGCGGATCAGCTCGATCGCCTTCAGATGCGACGGGTGATACTGGCAGCGGTAGGCGATCATCAGCTTTACGTTCGCCTTACGGCACGCATCGATCATCCTTTGACAGTCAGCCAGGCTGGTCGCCATCGGCTTCTCGCACAAAACGTGCTTGCCGGCCTGCGCTGCGCGGATCGTGTACTCCGCGTGCATGGAGTTCGGCAAAGCGATGTACACGGCGTCGATTTCTTTGTTGTGCCGAATCTCGTCGAAATTCTCATAGCTGTAAATCGAGGACGAGGGCACGCCGTAAAGCGCTGCCTGCTCCTCCGCCTTTTTCCGATGGCCGCTGACCAGCGCGGTGATGGTGCCCGTCTTCGATAGCTTCAACCCGGGCATGAACTGCCCCATGGAGATGCGTCCCAGAGCGACGATGCACCAGCGGAGCTTCCGCCCTTCATGCTCGCTCCGTGCCTGTGCTCCCAGCGGCAGGGCTCCGGCCAAGGCGGTCATGGCGCTCAGGCGCGAGAAATCACGGCGAGTGAGCTTCATCGGAATATTCCTCCGCACGCCTCCAGGGGCAGCAGCAACTTAAGTTTGCGACGGGTTCCGGTCTGCGAGCCGGCATTGTAGTCGCTCGCAACCGTTAGCGCGACCATCGCCACGGGAGCGGTCCCAAAAGGTCCGTGATGCCCGGACTTCAGCTCCCTCACGCCAAGCGGGTGCCCGGCGACCATCTCGCCGATGGGCCGGGCGAATCGGCATTGCCCCGCTCATTCGGGGCTGTGGCAGACGGCTTCGATGTTGTTGCCGTCGGGATCGAGAACCCGGTTGGCCCGCCTCAAGGCGGGCTCGTTCCAGTTGCAATCACCTTGCAGTAATCCGGCAGCTCATGGTCCTGGCCGGAGCGAGCGATGCCCTTCGGCCATCGAGCAGAATGGCGCCACGCGGGAAGCCCTACTTCGGTGCTCAGCTTGGTGTCCCCGGACGAGTCTCCGAGCCACACCTCGTAGGTGCCTGCTGCCGCACGCCAGCTTTGACTGGGTTCATCGAACGTCGCGAGCAGCCGCGGATCGACGGTGACGGACAGCGTGACCGCGGCACCCGGCGCAAGGCCCACCTTCGACCAGCCCGCCAACCGCTTCGGTGCCTCCCAGCCGCCGGTCTTCGGCCCCACATATACCTGAGGCACGGCTGCCCCCGCACGGCTACCGACGTTTCTTACTTCGAACGACACCACGAGATGACCCTTGGCAACCCGCGCCTGTAGCGCACTGTAGTCGAAGCGCGTGTACGAGAGACCGTACCCGAAGGGGAACAGCGGTTTCAGGCCATGGCTGTCATACCACTTGTAACCCGCTGCAGCGCCCGCACGGTAATGGACGTCGAACGGTTTGTCGCCAGTCAGCCCGGCGCCGGGCAGCGTGACGTTCGGCAGCTGGTTGAGCGATTCGGGGAACGTCACCGGCAGCCGGCCTGAGGGATCGACCGCGCCGAACAGCACTCCCGCGATCGCCTCGCCGCCGCCGCTGCCCGGATACCAGGCCTCGAGCACTGCCGCGACGTGTGGCAGCCACGGCATGAGGACCGGCCCGCCCGTTTCCAATACCACGATCGTGTGCGGATTGGCCGCGGCCACCGCGGCGATCAACTCATCCTGTTTGTCGGGCAGGGTGAGAGAGACATCCTCACCCTCGGCTTCCCACTGTGTGGCAAACACGATCACCCGATCGGCCCACTTCGCCTGACGCGCGGCCGCAGCGACGTCGTCGCCGGAGAGATAACGGAACCGGGCCACCGGGCTCTGCCCCATGAGTGCTGCCAGGGGGGAAGTCGGCAGATACACGACAGGTCCAGGAAAACCCGGTGGCCCGAGTCCAGGCACCGCATTGCCGCCCGCGGGGAACACCGTCGAGGAGCCTCCGCCGGAAATCACTCCACGGTCGGCATGGCCGCCGATGACCAGCAGGCGCGCCCTGGCGCGCGCGAGGGGCAGGATGGCATGGGCATTTTTGAGCAATACGATGCCCTGCGCCTCGTCCATCTCGGCAACCCGCTTGTCGGCGGTGAAGTCGATCGGCGCCGGGGGATCGCCGATCGGGTGCGTCACCAGCCCGGCCGTAAACATGGCCCGCAGGATGCGCCGGGCCATGTCATCCAGGCGTGTCCGCGGCACCCTGCCCGCCGTGACCGCTGCCTGCAGCGGCGCGCCGAAAAACGGCTCAGGATCGAAGATCCAACCTGACTGTTGGTCGAGGCCGGCCAGCGCGGCGCTCTCGGTGCTGTGAGTCGCACCCCAGTCGGACATCACGTAGCCGGTAAAGCCCCAGTCGTCCTTCAGCACTTGCTGGAGCAGCCACCGGTTCTGGCAGGCGTACACGCTGTTGACCCGATTGTAGGCGCACATGACCGAGCCCGGATCGCCCTGCTCGATCGCCAGCTCGAAAGCCAGCAGATCCGACTGCCGCGCCTGTCCGCGATCGATGTCGGAGCTCAGGACCTTGCGGCCCGTCTCCTGATCGTTGACCGCGAAATGCTTCAGCGCCGCGATGACATGCTGCGACTGGATACCCTGTATCTCCGCCCCGGCGATGGTGCCCGCGAGCAGCGGATCCTCGCCCGCGTACTCGAAATCGCGGCCGCCGCGCGCCTCGCGCACGAGATTCACCCCAGGCCCCAGCAGTACGTTGAATCCGGAAGCCCGCGCCTCGGCGCCGATCATCGCTCCGCCGCGGCGCGCAAGGAGCGGATTCCAGGTCGCCGCCGTAGCGAGCCCCGATGGCAATGCGGTCCGCCCTCGATAGGCATCAGCCGACTCCCTTTGCGTGGCAACACCGAGGCTCGCATCGGTGATCCACTGCGGCGGAATGCCGAGGCGGGGAACACCCGGCACATAACCCGCCGAGCCCATGCGCGCCTGCTGCGGCGGCCGGTAGGATGCTTCGGGCTTCATCGAACCGAAATAGTCGAAGACCAGCGTCAGTTTCTCTTTCTCGGTCATCGCCTTCAGGGCAAGGTCGGCGCGCGCATCCGCGGACAGGGCCGCGTTGAGCCACGCGCGATCGGTCGCGGCCGCCGCGTCGGTCGCAGCCGCAATGGCGGTTGCGACGGTTGCGTCAGCGGGGCCAGGTATCGAGGCCGATAGAACAGTCAGAATGACGACGAGTCCTCTGAACACGAACATCAGGTTCAATCTCCGGCGGCTTACGAGCGGCGCACGGCGCCGAGAGGGGAGCGGCGCCGTGCAAACGGCATGATCAGGCCGTGGCCGGCGCACGCAGGCCGGCGATCTGCTCGGTTGCTTCGAGCAGCCGCGAGTTCTTGCGCCGCGCCATCACCGGCAACTGCTTCAGGGAGGCGATCATCAGATGGATGAGCGTCAGGAAGCCTCGCCGGAAGAGCTCGACCACTACCGGATCGGGCAGCTTCGATAGCACATCCTGGTTGATGGTGTAGAGTCCGGCGCACTGGTGTGTCGTGGCATCATCGAGCTCCACTTCGATGTCGATCGGCTCGATGAGCTTCAACTCGAGCAGACGCGCGATGAACACCTTGGTCGTCTCGATACCGGGCTTGAGGTCCTGGAACGCCCAGATGATGCTCTCCAGGTAGCGGCTCGGCCGCCCGGACGGCTCGAAGAGCGGCTGGCCGGCCCCGGCGCCGACGCGAGGGTGATCGAGGTCGATCGCAATCTCCGGCCCGCGGACATAAAACGGCATACGCTGCAGCGCGAGGGGCCTGTAGGTTTCGCGCTGCTGCCACTCCTCGAGGAACAGGTTCTCGCCCTCGTCGAATCCCAACATCACCCCGCAATAGAACTGCCCCGTGTCGCCATTCTTGGCGAAGAGGATCGGATAGTGGACCACGAGCTGCGGAAACTCGTTGACGATGGCCTGGGCGAAGTGCTGGCTGTCGCCATAGGCGGCCGAGGCCCGGCCGTCGACCTTCAGCGTGCGATGCGCCTCTTTGTTGAGCGGAACTATCTGTGTCATGGATCTTCGTCAGGAGCTCGCGGTTCAGCGTCCCCGAGAAGCCGCATGATTCCGTCAGAAGTTCAGGCGTGCTCCCACTGTGAATGTGCGTCCGTAATCGATGATGTCCAGGATCTGCTCGGGGAAACGCCCTCGCGTGACGTACTGTCCGTCGTTGAGGTTCAACGCCTCGAAGAACACATTGACGTTCTTGTCGATGTCGTAGCTGGTGGTGAAGTCCACCGTCTTCGACGCCGCGAGGAACGTCGGCTCCGTGCCCGTGGACGAGTTGTTCTGCGTCTGGCCGAAGAACAGGAACTCCTCCGCCTGCCAGTTGAAGCTCACCCGGGCCTGGAATCCATGCGCCTCGTAGAAGCCGATGACGTTCACCGAGTCGCCGACGCCGGGCAGCGCGAACTGGTTGGTGTAAACGTGCGGGTTGTACGGTCTGTTGGTGCCGATGATGTTCGCATTGAGCGTGTAGCCGAAGTTGAACGGCAGCATTTGCTGCCAGGTGATCTCCACGCCATGCACGTTCGCGCTCGGCCCGTTCACGTACGAGGTCTGGGAGAACTCCGCCAGCTTCCCGGTCGTGGGGTCCATTACTCCATTGATCGTCACCGTAGCAGTGTTGAGCTGCGCAAACTGGCTGACGCGCTTGAAATAGCCCTCGACCGCAATATAGTCGTTGGCCCCGTAGTACCACTCCCCGCCCAGGGTGAAGTTGTCCGAGATCAGCGGCAGCAGCTTCGGATTGCCGGTGCTGGACGTGAGATCATTCACGCGTCCGCCCACACTGACCGTCGGCCCGAGATCGTTCAACGGCGGCTTGGTGAGCGTGCGTGACGCGTCGAAGCGAACCTTCAGGTCGGGCCGGACCAGCAGATTCAGATCCAGGGAAGGCAGCAGGTAATGATAGTCGTTCGAAGCGCTGACCGGCACGAATGCATTGTTGTTCGCAAAGTTGAACAGGAATGCCGTATGGTCGGCCGCCTGCACGGTCAGGGACTGCAGCTCCTGCCCCAGACCGGCCGTCTCGACTGAGGTCTTGTCGTAACGCAATCCCAGACGCGTATTCAGGGGCATATCGCCCAATTGGAAATCGTGCGCGATACTGGCGTACGGCGAATACGTCTTCTCCTGCATTCGGAACACCGAGCCCACGCTCAGCGCCACCGGGATGACGCCTCCGGTATAGGGCGGGTTGCCCGCGGAGATGGTGTTCGGGTTCGCAGCGCTGACCGGCAGGCTCGCCAGATAGTTGGTGATGGCGAACGGGTAGAACAGCGGAATGGCCGGCACGCCGCCGTTGCCGGTCCACCCGGGCAGGAAGTTGGCCGTGCTGTAACCGCCCGTGAAGAGTGACGGCGGCAGCGCCACGCCGCCGGTGTTCCCGGAAAGCGGGCCGTAGCCGGAGAACAGCTGCCAGGCGTTGTTCTGGAAGCTATTGTTCGTCTTGGTGTTGAGCGTGTTCTCGACGAACTGCACGCCGAAGTTCACCTTGGTCGAGCCCGCCTGCCAGGTGGCGTCCAGTTTCGCCTGGTTGACAAAGTCGGTGTTGATTGGTTGCTCCAGCGGCAGGACGTGCGATCCGATGATGAACGGATTCAGGCCGAGGAAGTTGGCGGCATCGCTGTTCGGACCGGGACCCTTCAGGTAAGGCAGGCCATTGCCGCCAGGCACGGCGACGCCGCCGATGTAGCCGTTGGTGCCTCCGGGACCCGACGGGCCGTAACCCACGTCCGCATCCACCTGGCCGTACTGGCCGTCCGGATTCAGGTACGAGGCCGACTGATCGGCATCCAGCTCCGCCGTCCATGAATCGCTGAGGTCCCACAGTACGTTGAGGCCGTAATCCATATTCTTGACGTAACTGCCGTCCCAGTCGCCCTGCAAATCGGTGGGTGCCGGGCCGTAATTGAAATTGGTGACCGTACCGTTGGCATTGGTCGTCACATCGTAGAACTGGTTGCTGCTGAACCAGTTGCTGAAGTGGGCTCGATCGCCCAGTATCCGGTCGTCGGAGTAGTTGCCGTCCAGGGTGACCAGCACGGTGTCGGCAGGGTGCCACTGAAAGACCGCGCGACCGCTCTTGCTGCGGTCGTCGGTGCGGTTCACGAACATCGAGTAGTTCTGGATGAACCACGCCGGCTTAGTGCTCAGCGGCGTCGCGGCGTTGCTCACGCTGGCGCCGAGCGGGATCGGGTTCCCGGCAGCGTCGACGCAGGCAGGCCCGCCGACGTACTGGCAGGTATTGAGGTACGTTCCCTCCCAGCCCTGGGTATCGAGCTGGTGCGAGAGGACCTTCTTGTCGTTGTACTCGGCCTCGAGCAGAACGCCAAAGCGGTTGTCATCAAAGGTGTCACTGACGAGTGCACCGACGTCAGGCGTGAACTGGCCGTTGCGCTCGGAATCGGTGCCCGAGCCGATCGCATGCGCCGTGAACCCGGGGTGGTCGAAGGGCTTCGGCAGCTTGATATTGACCGTACCGCCGACGTCGCCCGAGGAGAGACTGAAGTCGGGACTCTTGTGAACATCGATCTCGCCGACGAAATCCGCTCCGAGGGAAGCGAAGTCGAACTGCCTGCTGCCGGGGGAAACCGTTGCCTGCGGCCGGCCGTCGACCAGCGTCTCGACGAAGTCCCCGCCCAGGCCATCGATCGTGATGCCGGACGCGTTGCCGGTCGAGAGGACCTGGGTATCGTTGAAGCCCGTTGCCTCGCGGTCGACCGTCACGCCGGGGATGTGCTCCATGGCATCGCCGAGGCTGCTGGACGGGAAGTGGCCGATGCTCTCCGCGGAGACGGCGTCCACCACTCCCAGCGACATTTTCTTGATCTGCAGGGATCTCTCCAGCGAGCCCCGGATACCCGTGACCACGATCTCCTGCAGCTGCGCAGCGCCGGTGGTCGGCTTCGGCACGCTGTTCTGATCCTGTGCCGTCGCGGCATTTTGGGCGTGTAGGACGCCGGTGACGCCGAAGGCGATCGACCCAAGGGTCAGTGCATTCTTGGACGCATTACGCAACGTCTTGCGGCTCATCGAACGCCTCCCCTCTGAATGGAACTCACGGGCCGTGTCTTATTGGTTTGATTCACGCGGTGTCCCCCTCGGACTGGTTTGTCGCCGTTGCTCGCGCGCAACGCATGCAAGCGGTTTCTGAAACCGGTTGCAGCGGAGTCTGCTCGCGCCTCAGCGAGATGTCAAGAACTGAAGATGCGTGCGGCGGAAGCGTTTCCATGTCCGTGTGGAAACGCTTCCATTGTCATTTACTATGGTGCACGGCCGTCGCGCTGTCAATACGGGTTGGTGTTGCCCGCGCCCGCGGCGGCGGGTGTCGTGAGATTCTGGTAGGGTGAGTCGATGGCAACGATTAAGGACGTGGCAAAACGTGCGGGGGTTGGACTCGGCACCGCGTCCCGTGTCATTGCGGGCAGCGGGCCCGTATCCGAAGGCGCGATCCGGCGCGTCCGCAAGGCAATAGAAGAACTGAAATACCGTCCCTCGCACGCGGCACGCGTGCTGCAGAAGGGACAGTCGCAGACCATCGGCGTGTTCGTACCGCTCATCCGCGGCTCGTTCTATACACCGATCCTGCATGCCATCTACACCGCCCTGCGGGCGTCCGGGCGACACATGGTCGTGGACTTCGGGCAGTCGCCGGAGAGCGAGCGGGAGGATGCGCTCGCCGGGGCGGAATTCCTCGCCGACCGCGGCTGCGACGGGCTTATCATGATGGGCACGGCGCTCAGACGAGCGGACATCGACAGGATCGCCGAGCGGGAGCCGCACTTCGTGCTGCTGAATCGCACCATTCCCGGGCTCCTGGAGCATTGCTTCAACCCCGATCATCGCGCCGCCGGCAGTGCTGCGGCGCGCGCGCTGTACGAGGCGGGCCACCGGCGAGTCGCCGTCATCGAAGGGCCGAAGACCGCGCACGACAACACACTCAGAATGCGCGGATTCCGGGAGACGCTGCGCAAGTACGGCATCGATGCCGAACGGATTCCGCAGGCTCGCGGGGACTTCTCGCCGGAGAGCGGCCGGGCAGGCGCGGGGGAGCTGCTCGGGCGAGGCGCGTCCTTCACCGCCCTCTTCTGCGCCAATGACGAGATGGCCATCGGAGCCATCTCCTACCTGCGGGAGGCCGGTGTCGATGTGCCGGGCCAGTGCTCCGTCATAGGCTACGACGGCATCGACCTGTCGGCCCTGACAGTGCCGGCGCTCACCACCGTGCTCATTCCCTGGCGCGAGATTGCGACCAACGCGCTGCACCATCTGCTCAATCTCTGTTACGGCAGCATGCTGCCGGTGCAGCGGGACATCCCCTCCCGGGTGCTGTGGCGCGCATCCGTTGCGCGCATCGACCCCGTCTGACCTGCGACCGCGGCTTTCCCGACCGCTTTTCAGACCCCGGCACCTGCCCGTGCCGGCTGCGCATCGCGGACGGCCCGCAGCAACCGGCTATACCACCGGGCACTGCGCTTGGGCCGACGCTCCTGCGTGTCGTAATCGACATGGACGATGCCGAAGCGCTTGGCATAGCCATGCGACCACTCGAAGTTGTCGAGCAGCGACCAGACGAAGTAGCCGCGCAGGTCGACGCCCTGCTCGATCGCATCCGCGACGGCATGGAGGTGGGACTCCAGATAGGCGCGCCGCGGCTCGTCGTCCACTTCACCGTTCACCACCCGATCCTCGTACGCGGCGCCGTTCTCGGCGATATAGAGCGGGGGCAGACGGTAGTCGCGATCCAGCCGCAGCAGGAGTTGAGTGAGGTCACGCGGCGAGACTTCCCAGCCCATGGCGGTCACAGGCGCCCCCTTGCGTGCCGGAACCCACCGGCTGCCGACCCCCGAAAACATCGGGTTGTAGAAATTGATGCCGAGAAAATCGAGTGGCTGGGCAATGAGCCGCGCATCACCGGAGCGTATGCGCGGCGCATCGGTGCCGACATACTCGAGCACGTCTGCGGGATAGTCTCCGAGCAACAGTGCGTCGAGGTACCACCTGACGAGCAGACCGTCGTCGCGCTTCGCCTGCTGCACATCCGCAGGGGCATCGCTCGCGGGGTGGACAGGCGAGAGATTGAGCACAATTCCCACTGACACATCCGCCCGTGCGGCGCGCACTGCCTGGGCCGCGAGACCATGACTGAGCAGGCAGTGGTGCGAAGCCTGCATTGCCGTCGCACGGCTCCTGATCCCGGGCGCGAACACACCCGTCTCATGACCCAGCGTGGCGGTCACCCAGGGCTCGTTCTGAGTGGTGAACGACTTGACACGATCTCCCAGGCGCATCGCCATGAGCGCGGCGTATTCAGCAAACGCTGCCGCCGTGTCACGATCCGCCCAGCCGCCGGCCTCACTCTGCAGCCGCGAAGGCAGATCCCAGTGGTAGAGAGTCGCAAACGGCTGGATGCTCCGCGACAACAGGCCATCGACCAACCGATCGTAGAACGCGAGTCCCGCCTCGTTGCTGGCGCCGCGCCCGCCGGGCCGCACGCGCGGCCAGGAAATCGAGAAACGATACGCCGGTATCCCGAGTCCGTGCATCAGGTCCAGGTCAGACTGCAGCCGGTGATAGTGATCGCACGCGATCTCCCCGCTCGACCCGTCGGCAATGACGCCCGGCATCCGACAGAAATCGTCCCAGATGGAAGTTCCCCGTCCGTCCGCGGCCACTGCGCCTTCGATCTGGTAGGCGCTGGTCGCCACTCCCCACGTGAAGCCCAAAGGAAAACGCCGCGCCAGGGTGTCGGCCTGTGAATCATTCATGGCAAAGATCACCTCGCGGCGCACGCCGCACTTCTTTCTTCAGTCCCGATGGAGGCAAAGCTGGCGTGTCGAGTCGCGCACCACGATTTCGACAGTCGGGGATTGCACGCGCGGCCGGCGGCCCGCGATCAGCGCGAGTATTCCTTCCACCGAGCGCTCTCCCAGCACGCTCACTGATTGGCGAACGCTGGTGAGCGGCGGCAGCGTGTAAGAGGATGACCGCAGGTCGTCGAAACCGACGACCGAGATGTCCTTCGGCACGGAGAGGCCCTTGCGGAACAACCCGAGGTAGGCGCCATGTGCCGTCTGATCGTTGATGCAGAAGATCGCCGTAAAGTTGTATCCCGACTCGACCAACTGCGTCGTGGCCTTGAGGCCCCCTTCCTCGTGCCAATCCCCCGACAGGATGATGTTGGGGTCGAACGGAATCTTCGCTTCCTGCAGGGCCGCCCTGTAGCCCTCGAAGCGCTGCAGCGCATCCGGGTGGTTCTCCGACCCGGTGATGAAGGCGATGCGGCGGTGCCCGAGCCCGATGAGATGCCGCGTGGCGAGCAGAGCGCCGTCCCGGTCGTCGATCTGCAGGCTGCAGACCCCTGGCGCTTTCAGGCTGCGTCCGGTCACGACGATGGGGACGCGTTTGGCGAAGCCCTTCACGGCCGCATCGCTGAGGCGCCCCGAGAACATGATGATGCCGTCCACGCCGCGATCGATGAACGCGCGCATGCAGCGTTCCTCGTCCACCTCGTTCCAATTGCCGCTCATGAACAGCGCGGCATAGCCGGCTTGCAACAGCCGCAACTCGACTCCGCGCAATCCTTCGGCGTAAAACGGGCTGTCGATGGACTGGCTCAACACGCCGATGGTCAGGGTCCGCCCGAGCGCAAGTCCGCGGGCCGCGGCATCGGGACGGAAGTCGTGCCGGGCAATCGCAGCTTCCACTGCAGCCTTCAGCTCGTCACTGACTTTGACGGTACCGTTGATGATGCGCGATACCGTGCTCGCCGACACGCCGGCCTCGCGTGCGATCACCCTGAGAGTCACGGCGCGGCGCGGACGCGGCCCTCTTCTGCCGGGCTTCTGCCGATTGGCGCTCATCGAGCCTGCCCCGGAGTCGCTGCCGGACCTTCGCCCGCTCCCGATTCATACTCCAGCGGTGGCTGCTGCGCGCCCCATATACGCTTGTTCAGGAAGGCTCGCTCGATCTCCTCCAATGTCTTGCCACGAGTCTCGGGACCGAGGAGCAGCACGAACACCAACGCCGCCACCGAGAAGAGCCCGTAGGCCAGGAAGGTGCCCGAGGCTCCCCAGTGCGCGATCTCCCACGGGAACACCAGGGTCACGCTGGCGCTCACCAGCGAGTTCCAAAAGCCGACGATCGAGATTGCGAGAGCCCGCTGCTCGTTGGGGAAGATCTCGGCCACCATCACCCACGTGACCGGGCCCAGCGAGATCGCGAAACAGGCCACGAAAGCGACGATCGCGATGAGCACGATCCCGGGGTGGGCAACGGGCACCGCGGCGCCTCCGGTGCCCGCGCGGAATGCCCAGCCAATGGCGAGCAGCGCCATCGCCATGCCGCCCGTGCCCAGCACCAACAGCGGCTTGCGGCCCAGCCGGTCTATCCACCGCATGGCCACGAGCGTCATGGCCAAATTGACCGCTCCTACCATCGCCGCCTGACGGAAAGCGCTGGCGAGGCCGCCGCCCGCCTGGGCGAATATCGTCGGCAGGTAGTAAAGAACGGCGTTGATGCCGGTGATCTGCTGGAAGAACGCAAGCCCGGCTGCGAACACCATGACGAAACGCATGCGCCTGCCGAACACGGCCGACCACGAGCCGGCGCGTGTTGCCGGTGGGGCTGTCTCGATCTTCTCCAGCTCCGCATCCGCCTCGCGCCCGCGAACGGCCCGCAAGACTTCGAGCGCCTCCGGCCGGCGTCCGCGTGCGAGCAACCAGCGCGGGCTCTCCGGCACGGTGGTCAGCAGCGCCAGGAACACCAGCGCGGGAATTGCCTCCACGCCGAGCATCCAACGCCAGCTGCCCGCCCCGACCGTCAGGATCAGGTCGTTGGAGAAGAACGATGCCGAGATGCCGATGACGATCATCAACTGGTTGATGGCGACCAGGAGGCCACGCCGGTCTGCCGGCGCAATCTCGGCGATGTACATCGGCGCCGTGAGGATCGCGGCGCCGACTGCAAGCCCGCCGAGGATGCGCGCGAGAATGAAGATGGCGTACGAATGCGCCAGCGCGGCAAGGAGTGAGGAGCCGAGGAAGAGCACTGCCGTCATCAGCAGCACCGATCGCCGTCCATAGCGATCGCTCAGCACGCCCGTACCAAGATTGCCCGCCATGGCGCCCCAGCCGAGGCTGCTCACCGCCCATCCGAGCGCCAGGCTCCCAGAGGCGCCGCCGAGCCCGAAGTAGTCGCGGATGAACGGCACCGCACCGGAAATCACGGTGGCATCGAAGCCGAGCAGGAAGCCGCCGAGGGCCGCTACGAGCGCGATACGGATGCTGCGTGGAGTAGCCGCCATGTGCTGTTTCGTCTTGTTGGAACCGCCGAAGCGACCCCTGGAAGCGTCGAATTCGCCCGGTCTGAAACCGGTTTCTTAATGCTGCGCGCCAGGGGCAAGGATGTCAAGGTGCGGGGTTTGGCGGTATCGGTGCGCCGAGAGCGCTATCAGCGCGGAGTCACTGTCTGATCCGCAGCGGCAACCCGAGCAATGCACGCCGCCGCAGCCAAAGGCTCGGACGATAGCGATCGGAGCCGGTGATTTCCTGCATCCGCCGCAACGCGTCATGAACCCGCTCCGCGCCCAGCCATTCGCCCCATTCGAAAGGACCGCGCGGGTAGTTCTGCGCGAGACGCATCGCGACGTCGATGTCTTCCGGACTGCCGATTCCGATCTGTGAGGCCTCACAGGCGAGATTGACGACCATCGCGAGAATCCTGGGTGCGACGAAGCCCGGGGAATCCTTGATGACGGCCACGGAGAGGCCTGTCCCGCGCAGGAAGGCAGCGAGCTTCGCTGCCGCGCCGTCACCGCCGACTGCCGCCATCAACGTCAGAAAGCTCTTCTCCATTCCCAGGAAGTCCACCGCAACCGCTCGCGCCGGATCGAGTCGCAGCCTCGCGGCAGCGGTGGCTACATCCTCCCCCGCCATCGGGCTCACGAGCAGCACTTCGGCCTGATCGGCAGCAGCGAGCCTGACGCCACGCTCGATGATGCGGCCGAGCTCCTGGGCCTCCCCGGCGATCCACGCCGTCACGGGCGCCCCCCCGGGCTCTCCCCCCGGAGGCGCACCGGGATCCTCGCCGCCAGCTGCAGGAGAAGCCGACTTCGCCTCGCCATAATCGTGGAATCCTCGGCCGGTCTTGCGTCCGAGCTGCCCTGCCATGAAAAGCGACTCGTGCAGCACGGTGGTTTTCAGGCGCGGATCGTGTTGGAAACCTTCATAGACGACCCGTGTTGCAGGAAAATTGACGTCGATCCCGGTGAGATCCATCAGCTCGAACGGGCCCATGCGAAAGCCCGCGGCTTCGCGCATGACCCGATCGATCGTCGCCACCGAGGCGACTCCCTCGTGTTGGATGTGCAATGCCTCGGTGAGATAAGCGCGGCCGAGGAGATTGACGAGGAAGCCCGGCACGTCCTGCACCCGTACCGCGGTCTTGCCCAGACGCTCGGCGAGCTCGAGCGCGCGCTGCAGGGTCCGCTCCGACGTGTCGGCCGCCCGAATCACCTCGACGAGCCGCATGAGCGGCACCGGATTGAAAAAGTGCAGGCCACACACCCGCTCCCGATACCGGCAGTGGCGTGCGATGGCGGAGACGGGCAGCGACGAGGTGTTGGTCGCGAGCACGCTGCTGGCCGGCATGATGTCTTCCAGCGCAGCGAACAGCCGCTGCTTCGCCTCGAGCTGCTCGACGATGGCCTCGATCACCATCTGCGCGGGCGCAAGCTCCTGCGGCCGCTCCGCGAGCGTGAGCCGCCCCTCAGCCTCACCAGCCGCGCCGGCGGTGATCTGGCCCTTTTCCGCCATTCTCGCGATTCGCGAATGTATCTCCTCACGAGCCTTGGCGAGCACGGCTGCGCTCGAGTCGTGCAGGATCACCTCGAGTCCGGCGGTCAGCGCCGATTGGGCGATGCCGGCGCCCATCGCGCCGGCACCGACGACGCCGATGGTCTCGAGCGGCTCAGAATGTTCTGACATCTAACGTCCCTTGAATTCGGGCTTGCGCTTCTCGATGAATGCCCGCATGCCTTCTGTGCGGTCTTCGGTGGCAAACAGCGTTTGAAAGGTGTGGCCTTCGAGGCGCAGCGCGGCCTCGAGCGGCAGATCAGCGCCGCGTAGCACCACGTCCTTGATCGCCGCCACGGCGACCGGTGGAAGTGCAGCGATACGCGTCGCGATCTCGAGAGCATGCGGGAGCACCTGCCCGTCCGGCACCACCTCGGACACGAGGCCCAGGCGCAACGCATCAGTGGCGCGCAATAGATCGCCGGTGAGCAGCCAGCGCATGGCGGCGAACTTGCCGACCGCGCGCACCAAACGCTGCGTGCCGCCGGCGCCCGGCATGATTCCGAGCTTCACCTCCGGCTGCCCGAGCTTTGCGCCCTCCCCCGCGATGATGATGTCGCAGTGCATCGCCAGCTCGCAGCCGCCTCCGAGCGCGAAGCCGCTCACCGCGGCGATGATGGGCCGGCGATAGCGCTCCATCGCTGCCCATGCGGCCCGGGACTTCTCGAAGGCCGGATCCGTGGGGGTGCGCTCGAGGAGCTCGGCGACGTCGGCGCCGGCTGCGAATGCCTTCTCATCGCCGGTGATTACGACACATTTGATCGCATCGTCCGCAGCCAGCTCGACGAAATGCGCCGCCAAACTCTCGCGCACCTCCATGTTGAGCGCATTCAGACGCTCCGGACGATTGAGGCGCACCAGCGCCACCCCCGGAGCGGGACGCTCGAGCAGGACTACCGCCATCAGCTACTCCTTCTGACCGGTGATATAGCGATACTGCTCTTCGCTCAGCGGCACGACGCTCAGACGTCCCTGGCGCACCAGCGGTGAATCGGCAAACAGTTTGGTTGCCTTGATCTCAGCAAGCGGCACGGGTCTGGGCAACGCCTTGGCAGCTTTGATCTTCACCCGCGGCTCCTTTTCATCCGTCGCCTGGACCGAAACGACGCTCGCCGCCCCCACCGCGCTTTTCACATCCCCCGTCTCGTAGATCACGAGCCGGTCCCCGGGGCCCATGCCGCGCAGATTGCGCACCGCCACCGGATTCGATACTCCGTCCCAGGTGGTTTCCTTGTCGCGCGCCAGGTCGGCGAAGGAATATTCCGAGGGTTCGGTTTTCAGCAGGTAATGAGCGGTCACGCTACCTCCGCCTTCTCATTTGGGCTCGACTGCGACGGCCACCGCCGCCGAAACGTCATCCGGTCACTATACCGCCAGCGGTCGGCCATCTCCATGCGGCCGGCCGGCTCGAATCCGGCAGACCCGAGAGCGCTTTTCCTCTTTTTGGCAAATGACACTAGACTATGCGCCATTTGTCATGCAAGATCCATGCGATGGAAGCGGAAATCATCAAGACGCTTGGAGGGCGGCGCGCCTTTGGCGCTGGCCGGATCGATCTGCTGGCCGAGATAGAGCGAGGGCTGCCCGTTCGGGCATATGCCGCGCTGGCGAAGGTGCTCGGATTGACACCGGCAGAGGAGGATCGCCTGCTGCACGTGAGCCTTCGCACTCGCGTCCGCTGGAAGCAGCGGAGCCGGCTCGACCCCGCCACTTCCGACCGTGTAGTGCGCATCGCCCGTATCCTGGCTCTCGCAACCGACGTACTGGAGAGTCAGACCCATGCGGTGGCTTGGCTGCGCGAGTCGAGCGACGTACTGGACGGCCGTGCTCCACTGCAGGCGATCAGCAGCGATTTCGGCGCGGAGAAGGTCACCAATCTCCTCCATCAGATGGAATACGGCGTCTATTCGTGACGATCGCCGTCTTTCGGATCACCAAGGAGAGGTATCGAGACCAGTTGTTTACCGGCCTCGGAGGACTCTACGCTTACGGGCGGTGGACACCGCGTGGCCGGCCGGTCGTCTACACGTCCCAGAGCATCTCACTGGCTGTCCTGGAGTACGCACTCAACTACAAGCGGCATGGCTGGCTTCCCGCCTCGGTGCTCGGCCGCGCAGTCATTCCCGACGAAGTAGTCGGCGTCGACTCGATCTCCACCCCGGCTCTGCCCGCCGACTGGCGGGATCCCAATCCCCCGGCCGCATTGCGGGAGATCGGCCATGACTGGCTGCGCCGAGCCGAGACCGTCTGTTTGAAAGTACCGTCTGCGATCGTACCTGATGAATCCAATTATCTGCTCAATCCACGGCATCCCGACTTCGCCAGGCTGACCATCGGCCTGCCCGAGCCTTTCAATTTCGACCGACGCCTCGGGCGGGTGCGGACGACTGCTCAAGAGCCTGTCAGGAACTCCACCATGCTCCTCGTGACCGCGACGGGCTGCTCGAGCGTCGAAAGATGACCCGAGTCCCGGATCACGCTCAGGCGCGAGCCCGGTATCCCATTCGCGATCTCCTCCGCCCGCTCGGGCGGAGTGAGCACATCACCGTCGCCCACGATCACCAGCGTCGGACAGCCGATGGCGGCCAATCCGGGCCGCGAATCCGGGCGGCCGATGATCGCCGTCTGCTGGTTGACGAAGCCTTCGGCGCCGACCTCCTGGGCCATCGCGCGCCATGTGCGGCGCAGCGACTCATCGCCCCAGCGGCGCGCGTGCACGAGTCGCGGGAAGAGCATGTCCGCTACCTCGCCGAGCCGGCCGCCCCGGGCCATGTCGATCTGTGCGCGCCGTTGCTCGCTCTGCTCCGGCATGTCAGGTCGTGCGCTGGTATCGAGCAGCACCAGCCGGGCGACCCGCTTCGGAGCCCGGCGCAAGATTTCGAAGCACACATAGCCGCCCATCGACAGTCCCGCGAGCGCAAATCGCGCCGGCGCGGTCGCGAGAATGCGGCGCGCAATCGCGGCCATGCTGTCATCCCGCGTGTGTACCGCCACCGTCACCGGCCCGATGCGCCAGAGCTCCGGGAGTTGCTCCGCATACAGTCGGGGCGAGGCCAGCAGGCCGGGAACGAGGACGGTGGGCAGCGACTGCGATTCGGTCATGCTCTTGTATGCGCAACGAAGGCGTACATTCTACCCGCGACAGGCCGTAAGATGACCGTGGATCCGACTACTGCGAGGCTCTCATGAAGCTGGATCGGCCGGTTGCGGCCTTCGTGTGCTTTCTCGCCCTGACGGCCTCTGCAGCGGCAGGGGTTCCGGCGCCTACCGCATTCCCGGCGCCGGGGACATTTCCCACGACGGAGTCCGTGACTCTGCTCGATGCGGATTCTCGGGCGACCATTCACTACACCCTCGACGGCAGCACGCCGACCGCCGCCAGTCCCGTCTTCGACCCGTGGCGGCTCATCTTCATTGCCGGTCTCTACCGCGGCAATCGCGGCCTGAAGACGCGCTACACCATTCGCGCGATAGCCATCGAAAACGGGCAGGCGTCGAGCGCAGTCAGCCGTTTCGCATACCTGATCGATCGCCGCGACCGCACCGCCTACGTCTCGGAGGAGATCCTGCCCGGCGTGCGCATGATCCGCGACTCCGACAACGACAAGATGTTTCTGCTCGAGGGCACGAAAGGGTACCTGCTCATCGATTCCGGCATGGGGCGAGGCAATCTCGCGGCCTATGTAGCGAAATTCACCCGCGGCCGCCCTCTCGCGGTCGTCTTCACCCACAACCATGGCGACCACATCGGGCAGGCCGATGAATTCGTCCGCAGCAGCCTCGAGTACATTGGCGCGCAGGACCGGGACGGGTTGACTCAGCTTCTGCGCAGCCGCGGCATCGCACCGGCAGTGATCGCAAAGCACGTCGTCTCGGTGCACGACGGCGAGCTCATCGATCTCGGTGATCGCAAACCGATCGTTTATGCGGTCCCGGGGCATACGCCAGGCTCGATCGTGATCTTCGACCCGAAAACGGCGGTTCTCTTCTCGGGAGATTCCTTCGGAAGCAACTCCCCTACCATCCCCGATGCCGCCTGGATGCAGTTCGACCCCGATCCGCTCGACCAATACCTCGCGGAGATCAGGCGGGTGCGCAGGCAGCTCGGCGGCAAGGTGAAATACATCCTGACCGGCCACAACGATCGGCCGCTCCTCGGCGATGCATACCTGGACAACCTCGAGCGCGCAGTGCAGCTTCTGCTGCAGCGCGGGAACGCGGCTCTCGTACCGTCCTACAGGCCCCCCGGTCTTTTCCAGGTCATCGTGGGCGACAGGCTGCACGATCCCAACTGGGTTGCCGTCAACGTCAACCGCGACCACTATCTGCCGGCGAGCAAGACTGCCGCGGGAATGCGGTAAGGCCCCGTAGGAGCTCATCGATATGAGCCACCCGCTCGATCGGCCCGTCTGGGCGAGCCTGACCACTCATCACGCTCCCCTGGCGGAGGGAGATGCTCTTGCCAGGCGCTTCCTGCGCGACGTCAACATCTTCGCGTCACCGCTCGACGACAGTCCGGCGGCACTCGCTGCGCTCGCTGCCCTGGTCGGGGCGGGCGAGAGCGTGCTGCTGCTGCAGGCTCCGCAGATCACGATCCCGGCAGGGCTGGTTGCCGTCCGTGAAGCGAAGGGCGTGCAGATGATCGCCCCACTCGGGACACCGTTCGAGGACGCCGGCGGCGACATAACGCCGCTCGGCGATCCCGACGCCCCCGAGATGCTGGCCCTGGCGAAGCTCACGGAGCCTGGCCCGTTTTTATCGCGTACGCACCTCATGGGCGCCTTCCTCGGCATCCGGGTAGGCGGACGATTGGCAGCCATGGCGGGTGAGCGCATGCGGTTTCCCGGCTATACGGAGGTCAGCGGCGTCTGCACCCACCCCGACTTCCGCGGCCGCGGCTTCGCGCGCCGCCTCTCCGCCGTGGTGGCCCACCGCATTCAGGCTCGAGGCGATCAGGCATTCCTCCATGCGTGGAAGGACAATCGGCCGGCGATCTCGCTCTACGAGGCCTTGGGCTTCGCACTGCGCACGGAAGTCAACGTCGCAGTGCTGAGGCGGGCCTGACGCTCACCGCAGATACTGGACGATGAGCCGGGTGGCCTCATCGATCAGCGCCGCACTCGCCTTGCCGGAGAGCATGTCAGGATGGTGTAACACGGCGGCATGTGTCAGCGCCTCTATCGAGGTCACGCAGATGAATGCCGCGAGCCCGAGATCGATGGCGCGGATCTCATCGCGGTGGAGCTCGAGGTAGGTCCTGAACAGGGAATAGTTTTCCCGGTCGAAAGCTTCCAGGTTCCTGAGTCTTCCCGTGCGCGGGATCTGCTCCGCCAGCACGCGATGCAATCTGGGATCGAAGCGATGGGCCTCGATCGCAACGGTCACGAGCCTGCGCACCGCTTCCTCCAGCGGAAGCGCCGCCACCTCCGCCAGCACGTCGCGGGCGACCTGCATGAGATCCTGCTTGTGGCGGTCGATGACCGCGGCGACCAGCGCCTCTTTGCCGGGGAAATACTGATAGAGCGAGCCGATGCTCACGCCCGCCGCTTCGGCGATGCGGTTGGTGTTCGCTTTGTCGAAGCTTTCCCTGACCAGAATGCGAGCGGTCGCCTCGATAAGGGCATCGACGGTCACGCGGGATCGCGCCTGCGAGGGCTTTTTCCGCGGGTTCGTCAGCAGTCTGCGCGCCATTGCCGCCGCTCCGAATGCGAGTAGGTAAATGAGAGCTATCGCTCGTATTATGCCTCCCATGCGCGAAACATCACAGCCTTACTCCCAACTCATTGCGATCAAGCGCTGGGCCGACCGGGGACTCTACGAGGCGGTCGTGCGCAATTTCGACCGGCTGAGCCGCGAGGAATCATCGATCATGTTGCGCGTCCTCGACCACATACATGTGGTCGACAGAATCTTCCAGCATCATCTGCAGGGACTGCCGCACACGTTTCGTGCGCCCCGGTCTGAAAAGATGCCGGATCTCGAGGCGCTCGCCGACAGCTCGAGGGAGATCGACGACTGGTATGCATCCTACGTCGGCGGTTTGACGGAAGATGACTTCGAGCAGCCCGTCGACTTCGTGTTCACCAGCGGCAGGCCCGCACGCATGCGGCGCGGCGAGATCATTCTGCACGTGTGCCTGCACGGAACCTATCACCGCGGGAACGCCGGGGCCGTCCTGCAACTGAAAGGGATCACGCCCGGCCGTGATTCGATCACGGACTTCCTCGAAGATGCGGGGTGAGCGCCCCGGCAGCTGCTGCCATGCTTACGCGCGAGGCATCAATCGGGTTGTATCGGATCTGACGCATTCTTGACGGACTGCTGCGTCCGGCCTACCTTGCGGTCGTGCGGCACCGCTCAGCGTGCGCTCCGGAGGTTTCAGATGTCGAGCCGCCCGCCCCTGCCTCCTTTCACCGCCGAGACGGCGGCACAGAAGGTGCGCTCCGCCGAAGACGCGTGGAATACCCGTGAGCCCGAGCGGGTTGCCCTCGCCTACACCGAAGACAGCCGCTGGCGCAACCGCGCCGAGTTCATCAACGGCCGCGCTGAGATCGTCGCCTTCCTCAAGCGCAAGTGGGCGCGCGAGCTGGACTATCGCCTGATCAAGGAGGTCTGGGCCTTCACCGCCGATCGCATCGCGGTCCGCTTCGCGTACGAGTGGCATGACGACAGCGGATCATGGTTCCGCTCCTACGGCAACGAGAACTGGGAATTCGACGAGCGCGGGCTCATGCGCCGGCGCCACGCCAGCATCAACGACGTGCCGATCGTCGAGACCGATCGCAAGTACCGTTGGCCGCTCGGCCGGCGGCCCGACGGCCACCCGGGACTGTCCGATCTCGGTCTCTGAGCCGCCGTAGCGCGATCGGTCGCCGATCGGTTGCCGCGGAGCCGGTCAGTGACCGCCCTGAACCAGAAGCCCGGCATCGCTGAGCGCGGCCGCTAGATTCGCCTCGACTGCCGCAGCCTCGGCGCGGGCCATGCGCTGCAGGTGCAACGTCGGGCCGGTGAGCACCTCGAGGCCGCGCTTGAGCACGCTGCCGGCGGCGCGAATTCCCGCTTTATGCTGATCGAACCGCTGCGCGGGAGTGTAGTGGCTCATGCCGACATATATCCCGTACGGACCGCCTTTCCGGTCCGGGTAGTCGAGAAGCACGAGATAGATGTTCGATCGCCCCTTGCGCGCCGCGCCGAATCGGGCGGTGACCTCGTAGACGGCCGGCAGCCACTCGACATAGGTCATCGGCAGCCATTCCGGAATCGAGGCCGCCGCGTGCTTCCAGAGCCGATCGAGAGCGGCGTCGATGTCCATGCCGAGCCCGGCACGCATCCAGAGCTCGTGGATGCAGTGTGCCCCAGCCGGGCCGTCGCCCTTTGCCACCGCTGCCTCGAGGCGTTTCCGGACCTCCACATCCCCCAGAGCCCGAAGGGGACGGGCAGCGGGCGCTGCCTGCCTCCAGTCGGACAACAGAGCCGTCAAGACGACTCAGCTTCCCCGCCGCGCAACGAGCAGGCCACAGCCGACGCCAATCAACAGCGTGCCGGAAATGCGGCTTTGCAGCCGGCGCCTTTCGGGGACCGTGAACCAGCCCCGCGCGCGGGCGGCAAGCAACGCATAGCCGCTGTCCGAGAGCAAGGCCATCACGATCATCGTTGCGATCATCAGGAGCAGCTGCGGCCCGGCAGGCAGGTGCGGATCGACGAACTGCGGCAGGAAGGCGATGTAGAAGAGGATCGCCTTGGGGTTGGTGATTGCGATCACGAACCCCTGCAGAAACACGGCGCGCGAGGAGCGTGCCGCGGGCGGCAGGGACGCCGCTTCCTGCGTTTCATGGGCGCGCCAGGCCTTGATCCCCAGCCATATGAGATAGGCCGCGCCGACCCAGCGGACGATCTCGAAGACCTCACTCAGCAACGCGAAGAACGCGATCAGCCCGACCGCCGTGGCGCCCAGCAGGATTGCATTACCGATGCTTGCCCCGGCCACCGTCGCGAGGCCCGACCGGCTGCCCTGGCTCAATGAATTGGCGACGACGAGCGTCACTACGGGTCCTGGTATCAGGATGAGGATCGTAACGGCCAGGCAGTAGGCGGCAAAGAGATGGGGATTCATAGCAGCTCCTTACGGCGACAGCCTCGAACCGGCCATTGAACCCAGGCCCCGGGCCTGCACCAAAAGGAAAACGACGTAGACCGCGGCGCAAACCGAAATCCAGATCCACGAACGTGGCACCGCATTGCTGCCGGTCCCATCCCTTTGGTCTCGACTCGCCCTGCGGGCGACATCGAGCAAGCCGAGTGGAGCGATTCCAACGGCAAGAAATCCCTGGGCCGCGCTCCGGAACGGCTCAGGCTGCCAGATCAGTCCGGCAATTACCGCGGAAGCCGCCGCACCCGCATAAGCCAGGCGAATGGCGTGCGGGTGTGGGCCGGCCTGCTTACGCACGACCAGGGTAGCCAGCCGCCGGACCAGCAGATAGCCGCCGATCCCAATGATGGCCCCAATGGCCCGCCAAGCCGCCGGCCATTCCATTTGCAATGCAGTGGAATACCAGTCGTCACGGTTGCTCGTCACGGATTCGAGTGCGAGTTGGCCGGTGAACACGAACAGGTTGAGTGAGCCGAACATCAGCAGGAAGAGGCGTACCGTCGCGCGTGGCCTCTTGTAGCCGAGTAGCGCGAAAGCCACGAGGCCGGCCGCCAGATTGCCGAGCGGACCGCCTGCGTCCACGATTCCGGACCATTTGGAGCAACGGAACCAGATCGACGTCAAAAGCGTGATCTGGCCACCGATACCGACGCACCCGATCCCATGGCCGAGCGTCTCGTGAGCTACGGCTGCCAGAGTCGCGGCCAGGGCGCCTACGGCAAGTGCGGTTGCAGCATCGTCGGATGAGGATGCCGTTGCAGGCAGTAGGGACATGAGAGCCTTCCAAGTTCCGACCGGAGGGGTGAGCGCAGCCGTTCAGGCATCTATCCCACCATAAATGAGAATTCCACGGGGACTTTCCTTTACGAACCCGCGTAGTATCGCGCAGCGATTACGGTACCAGCCGCCTGATAGGGTGCCGGATCGCCGCAACGGCCCGGTCCGGCGCTTTTGAATAACTACGATTTCGATTCGGTCGGAGGTCCTTTGGGGTCAGAAGACTGCTTGAGGCGCCAAAAGTGCGCCATGATCGCGCGTTATGCCAGGTCACGGGATGCCAGAGGATTCACGCAAGTCGTCACCACCCTGGTTCCCCTTGTGCTCCTCTGGTGGCTCGCCGCCCGGTTCGCCGGCGCATCGCTCTGGCTGGCCGCGATTCCACTACCGTTCCTCATCCTGTTTACGGTGCGTGTTTTCGGCCTGATGCACGAATGCGGGCATGGCAGCCTGTTTCGTCATGCCTGGGCCAATCGCGGGGCCGGATTTCTCTTCGGCGTCCTGTCGGGGATGCCACAGTACGTATGGTCCCAGCATCACAACTACCATCATGCGCACAATGGCAATTGGGATAGATACAGAGGACCGTACGCGACGCTGTCGATCGACGAGTATGCCGCGCTGACACCCGCACGGCAGCGCTTCTACCGGTTCAAGTGCAGCGTCCAGGCCGCCCCGCTCGCGGGTTTCATCTATCTGATTGCCAACCCGCGCTTCACTTGGCTGAAAGGCAGTATCGGCCTGCTGATCCATACCGCCAGGCGGAAGCTGGCCCACCCCCACGTGTCCATGCGGGCACATGCTGCAACTTATCGGACGCGCTACTGGAAGTCGGCTCGAGAGTACCGGCACATGCTCTGGAACAACGTCGCGCTGCTCAGCCTATGGGCCTTGATGTGCTGGGCATGCGGGATATTCACATTCTTCTGCATCTATGTCCTCAGCGTGTCCATTGCCGGAGGCGCGGGCATCGTGTTGTTCACCGTGCAGCACAACTTCAATTACTCCTACGCCAGCGACGACGAACACTGGGACCTCGATACCGGAGCGATCGAAGGCACGAGTTATCTGGTACTGCCGCGCTGGCTGAACTGGTTCACGGTCAATATCGGCTATCACCACATCCATCACCTCTCGGCGAGCATCCCGAATTATTGCCTGGCTGCGTGCCACGACGAATATCAGCACCTGTTTTCCAAAGTCACCCGGGTGCGGTTGTGCGGGGTGCTCGCAGCGTTGAAATGCATACT